>VFQR01000274.1_pt1 | contig 91070 bp, 70 predicted proteins | sample 3512321 | NCBI WGS metagenome assembly VFQR01 (sample SAMN10412374, study PRJNA504923) | tailings metagenome | isolation source: Relicate 3 Philex TSF1 revegetated site | place: Philippines: Tuba, Benguet | collected 2017-08-29 | reverse complement strand
AAAGTCTTTATTCATGAGTGGCGCACATCACCAGGCACTCGCTTCAACGATAGAACCTGCTTCAGGAATCAAACCCGATGTCGGAAATCAACCGTCGCACCATTCTTCAACTCGCCGCATCAGGAATGATTCTCCCCGCCATTCAGCAACTGGCTGCTGCCGTCGAAAACGATCCGTACCAGGACGCTAAGCTCGTGAATGGGCCACCGGCAGAGATACAGGCTGGCAGCTTTACGATTGCCGTTCTCCCGGATACGCAAAACTACAGCCAGAAATTTCCAGAAACCTTTCTGGCCCAGACTCGCTGGATTGTCGAGCAGAAAGCCTCTCGAAACATTGCGGCCGTCTTGCATCTGGGAGATATCACGAACACCAGTTCCAGAATCGAATGGGAACGTGCTCGGTCGGCTATGCAACAGCTGGATGGGCAGGTGCCCTACTTTATGGTTCCAGGGAATCACGATTACAGTGCCGGTGGTAGCGCCACAGATCGCAAGACGCTTTTTTCGGAATACTTTCCGCTATCCAGTTTCCAAGATCTCCCCACGTTCGGTGGAATCTACGAAAAAGAGCCTGGGCGGATGGAGAACAGCTATCATCACTTTGAAACCGCTGGACGCAAGTTTCTGGTGCTATGCCTCGAATTTGGCCCACGCAAGGATGTGGTCCGCTGGGCGAACGAAGTGGCCAAAGCCCATCCTGCTCATGAAGTCATACTGATTACCCATGCCTATATGTACTATGATGATACTCGCTATGACTGGAAAAATCTGGGAACTAAGCAGAACTGGAATCCGCATGCTTACGCAGTCGCAAAGAATACTGGAGACGACGTGACCGATGGAGCCGAGTTGTGGGAGCAGCTTGTCAGTCAGCATGAAAATTTCATACTCACACTCAATGGCCATGTTCTCAACGATGGCCTGGGGCGACTCAGCAGCCAGACACCAGCCGGTCGAGATGTGCATCAAATGCTGGTGAATTACCAGGTGAGGCCCCATGGTGGCGATGGCTGGCTAAGATTGCTCGAATTCCAGACAGGTGGCACGATTGCCATTACGGATTACTCGCCCGTGCTGAATAAGTGCAACCATTCAGCACAAAGCCATTTCGAACTCAAAAGCTCACCTTTATCGAAACAGGGCTAAATATTTCTCTGTCTTTATCTCACCTGTCTCTTCGTAAGAAATGGTCAACAGGCGGTGCAAAGCGTGGTCGTTCTGGTAGATCAAAGATCAGGCATCAAGAGGGTTCGCAGAACGGAAATTTGGCATATTCTCCTGACTGAGATCGGGGAAAGCGCTTTGGCGACTCTTCGCCCGGATCGCCTGCCCCCTTTCCTGATCCACTGCTCGACAGTAGGAAAGTTCCTCGAATGCTGGTTCAATAGAAGGTGAATCCCGTGCTTCAGAATCTGGGCGGAACAGGCCCTGATGCTGCATTGCTCGTGGAGCGAATTCGATTGAACCGCTTCTGTTTGACCAGTGAGATAATGTGACTGCAGATTCTCAGACTTCCGCAAACACCGGCCAATGGACCATCCGCAAGGTTCTGGAATGGACGACGGCTCATCTGAAAAAGCATGGCTCAGCCACTCCGCGCCTGGATGCCGAAGTTCTTCTGGCGCATGCCCGTAAGTGTCATCGCATTCAGCTTTACACTCACTACGATGAAGAACTCACGGAAGAAGTTCGCGCCACCATGCGCGACCTCGTTCAAAGGCGAGCCAAACAGGAGCCAGTTGCTTATCTGGTGGGTGAACGCGAATTCTTCAGCCTCCCTTTCCATGTCAATGCCGATGTTCTTATTCCACGACCTGATTCCGAAACACTGATCGTCGAAGCGATTTCCTGCCTCAAACCCACACCCGCCGATGACACGGTTTCTGTCGCATCTCGTGCCTGGCGGATTGTCGATCTGTGTACAGGTTCAGGATGTCTGGCGATCACTCTGGCTCGGCAGCTTCCCACGGCCCAACTGATTGCGACGGATCTCTCCGAAAAAGCTCTGGCGATGGCCAGGCAAAATCTCGAACGTCATTCACTGGCCGACCGGGTCGAATTGCGGCAAGGCTCGCTACTGGAACCACTGCAGAACGAATCACCCTTTGACCTGATTGTTTCGAATCCCCCCTATATTCCCACTGCGGATATCGAAACACTTGAGGAAGATGTCCGCCGGCATGAGCCAAGGCTGGCACTGGACGGAGGGGCCGATGGCATGGATCTGTTGCGACCTCTCATTGCTGAAGGAGCAAAACATTTACTTCCCGGGGGATGGATGCTTCTCGAATTCACTTCCGAACAGGCACCAGCCCTGATGAATTACGCACAAGCCCAGCCCGACTGGTCGCTGGTGCAGGTTGTCAAAGATCTTTCGCAATTGCCGCGAGTGCTGAAACTGCAGAAAAGATCCTGAATGGCTGATTTCTGAACTCACTTTGGCTGTTTGTATTGTCGATTGCTGGCGGCTGATATGTCTCGATTTTTTCATCCCGAACTGCTGAAGTCTCTCGATTCTGGAGAACTCCTCCTGGAAGGATCGGAAGCGCATCACGCTCTCCATGTGCTGCGCGTTAAGACAGGTCAGCAGATCGTCCTCTTTGATGGGCAGGGAAACTCGGCCACAGCCAATGTCATCCGTCCCGGTCGCAAAGATGTCGGTCTCAGAATCGTGGGGGACATCCAGCACTCATCACCACTCGCTCTGCAATTGACACTGCTGGTCGCGACTCCCAAAGGGGATCGGCTCGATTGGATGGTTGAAAAGCTGACAGAACTCGGGGTGTCGAGATTTGTTCCGCTGATCACTCAAAGATCTGTCGTCGATCCGCGGGAAAGCAAACTGGAAAAACTCCGGCAAACCGTGATCAGTGCCTGTAAACAATCGCATCGTGACTGGCTGATGGAGATTGAAGAGCCATTGCGGTTGACGGAGTGGTTGAACAGGAAAGACCATCCGAACCAATGGTTTGGCAGCTTGCAGGCTCCGCTTGTCGCTCAAGGAGCCTTAAACGATTCACAGCCGATCGTCTCTGCAAATTCCCACTTGCCAGTCGAAAACAGATCGTTAGCGATTCTGATTGGTCCGGAAGGTGGCTGGACTTCTGAAGAAGAATCGCAATTGATGACCTCTGGCGCACGCCCTGTGCGACTGGGGCAATTTGTTTTGAGGACAGAGACAGCCGCAATGGCACTCACAACTCTCGCCCTGAATGAATTCTCTCATTGAGACGGCTTGTGCCTTCGCAAAAAACTTTCGATGAACCTCGTCAAAACATGGTTGGACATCGCCACAGTGTCGCTCATGGGACGATTTGTCGGCCAGGATTGCCGATCGTTGTGACGGATTGAGATCATCCTGTATTCCGGCGAAGTCTCCCGCCTCTCTTTGTCGATAATCTCGATATCGAAATGGGCTCTTCAACGGCCACTGGATCTGATCACTCAAGGAATGTGAACCTGCCATGCTTGCACAAGATCAGCAAAGCTGGCTGCTGGTAAAATTCACGCCCAGGCGTGCTATGGCAGGAATGCTGTGGATATCTCTGAGTGCAAGCAGCTCTTCCTGCTTCATGATGCCCGATTACCATCAGCCGGGCGGGTTCAGCAGTACCTATTATAAAGCACTGCAATACCACCAGCATACTGCCATGGGGACACCCGGTCACGATACTGTGGTTCCGGGCACTCCACCGCCGGGCATGCATCTCCCGGTTGAAGCTCCATCGGGCAGTCAGTCTCAATCAGGGAATCTGCCACAGGATGGCATGGTCGATCCCTCAATCGCCCAGTCGCCACACTATGGGGCGACTCCCAAAAGTGGCTACAACTTTGGTTTCTCGAGGCCAGATTTTACTCCTCCTCAGCCGCCGGTTGGGCACGATACCGCCACTCGACAGAAATCCTATCTCCAGTTTACCCAGCCTTCGCAAAACACTGATTCTTCAGCTTCCAGTAAGCGGAAAAAGTCCTGAAGTAACACTGCTCACGATGAAATCGCTCTGAAATCCGCGTTCTTGATCTGAGCCACTATTTTCTGTGCACTCACTCCCGGACTTCCTCTCGACAAGATTTGTCGAAACGAATACGTTCCGCCTGAAACGAAAAAAATCGGCAAGGATCGCCTGTTTTTTCGTTCGTCAAATCGTGGAGTTTGTCGACACGGAGATCTTTCCTGGCATTACAAATCCGGGAAGAATTTCCAGCTGGCTCAAGGATGAGCCTTCAATGTAGCACACCAAGGATGGTGGGTATGCGACCACAAATCATCGGCATGGCCCTGGCGGTTCTGATCGCCTTCTCCGGGTGCGCATCCTCGAAGGGCAGTCTCTTCGGCTCGAAATCCAAATCCACGGATACTACAAACTCGAAAATTGCCAGTTCCAAATCCGATGGGAAGAAATCTCCCAAGCAGGAAGAACCGGGAGATCCGCTGGGCTCTCGCAAAGAGACTCCCGTCGCTTTTCGGGGTGGTTCTGGAACTTCTCCTTCAAAGAAAAAAGATTCTCGCCTCGAAAACCCTGACCAACCGTTTGGTGATAACACACGCCTGACTTCCAATCGATCGATTCGTGATCTCATGAGAGATGGGGCCAAATACGAATCGCAACAGAAGTGGGATCAGGCTGTCGACTCCTACGAAAGTGTCCTTTTAAGTGAGCCGCAACATGCCGACGCTCATCATCGTCTGGCTGTGATTGCTGACCGTCGAGAAGATTATCGTCTGGCTGATCAGCACTATCGCGTGGCAATGCAACGAAAACCTACAGATGCCAATCTCCTCAGCGATGTCGGTTATTCTCACTTTCTCCGCGGCGAACTCGACAGGGCCGAAGGCTATCTGAAGCAGGCCATCGAATCCGATAACAAGCACCGGGTGGCCCATTTGAATCTCGGTCTCGTTTATGGAAAACAGAACCGCTACAGCGAATCGCTGGCGATGTTTCAGGCCGTTGCTTCCGAAGAAGAAGTCCAGCGGAATATGGCAACACTCTTTCCGGACGGCCCACCTGCAGGACAAGGGACTCAACTGGCCAGCCATCGAAATGCGACTGCAGATCCCGCAGGTCGAACACCTCGAAATGACCTGATGCCCGAATGGGCTAACACTCCCGCTGGCTCTCAACCTGCAGGTTCAGCATCCACAAACTCCATGATTCCACCCGCAGGCAATCCCACTTCCAGCGATGCCTGGGCACTGTCATCTCCAGGAATGGCATCTCCCGGAATGGCATCGAATGGGATGGCGTCGAATGGGATGGCGTCGAATGGGATGGCGTCGAATGGGATGAACAGTTCCCCTGCCAATGCAAGAGTTGCTAACGGCAATGCGACGAACTCTCAGCCAGCGGCCCATGATTTCTGGCAAGGCAACGCTGCCTCAAACACAGCCAGCGCTGAATTCCCGCCGCGATCTTCGAGCGTCCCCTCCACAGGTCTGGCGCCTCGAACACAAATGGCCAACAGTTTGCCTCCTGCTCAGGGCCTGCCGACAGCCAATGGATCGTTCAATGCACCTGAGGGCTCAGGGATGAACTCGCTGAATTCACCAGAGTCGATGGCAGCTCGCTCTTTGGGAACACCGATTCAAACGAACTCAGCCGCACTGGCTGCTGAACTTGCCATGAACTCGGGCTGGGGAAATCTTTTCCCTACCAACTCCAATTACGGCACTCAGGCAGCATCGCCAACAACGCAAGGAAGTCCTTCGGTACCACAACTTCCCGTCATGACACAGCAAACGGCCTGGCCGCAGGCTCCGGGGGAATATCGTGATCCGGCCGCAGGAAACAATCTATCGGGCAATAACCTATCGAGGGGTGGAAATCCTCCAGCGACAGTCACTCCAGCACCTCCCGCCGGAATGCCTGGTGATACGAGGAATATGAACCCGCCTGGCACGAGTGCCGCTGCAGGCGTCTGGCCCACCACGAGTGTTCCGTGGAACTCCCCTGCCAACAATCAACCATCCACCTCCAGTTGGGGAGAATCATCTCAACTCGCCAATCGGCCTCAGGCGAATGGCACCATGAATCAGGCACCATCATCGATGCCTCAAATCCAGGCCGGCCCTTCGAGCAGTTCAACCTTTGATCAGCAAGGTATGGCCGACGCAGAAAAACCACCACTGTTCCCCTCGGTCCAATGGGCCTCTCCTCACTCCACTCCTTGGAACTCAACGACTCAAGGTTCTGCCACCCAGTCTGGAAATGAACTCTCGTCACAAATTCAACCCGCCGGGTTCCAACAGGAAGTTGACCCACGAAGCTCAACTTCTGGCCAGGGTTCGGCGACCGGAAACATGTCTCGTTCTCATGCAAATTCACCCGAGCCATGGCCCTATGGGCCTGCCGCAGGGATCAATCGACCCAATGTTCGTCCGACAGCTTCCTTGAGTGTGGATGGTCGTTCGGGCACTTCGAACAACTCCACCAGCGGGCCGCCCCCCTGGCCTTACGGGCAATAACAAATCTCTCAGATGCCGATGATCATCGTTTCATTCGAGATTTCTGTAAGCTCTCAGCCATGAAGATCCAAAGCCCATTTTTGATTCGCTGTGGTGCATGGTTCGCCATCAGCACCATGCGACTGATTATCTCGACGTGCCGGCTGGAATATCGCTCGCCCGATCCCAAAACACGACTCGATTGCCCGTTTGGCCCTGATGTCCCCGAGAGGTATGTCGTCCCCGTCTGGCACGACCTGCTGTTGTTCCCGACTTTCACAGCCCGGCGGAGCGACCTCTGCTGCGGTCTCGTCAGCCGGCACGATGGCGCTTCATTCCTTTCCACCGCCATTGAAATGCTCGGCGGCAAGGCCATTCGTGGATCGAGCCGTAAAGGAGCGACAACAGCGCTCAAACAGATGCTCACCCAGACGGATGGCTATCACATTCTGATTACGCCAGATGGCCCAATGGGGCCGCGTCGTCAGATGAAACAGGGAGCCATTTTTATGGCTTCCAACCTGCAAAGGCGGATTGTCCCCACAGCTTACTGGGCTTCTAGAGTCTGGCGGATCAAAGGCTCCTGGACCGATATTGTCATCCCCAAGCCTTTCTCGAAAATCATGATTGTCTCAGGCGAAGCGATCTCGATCCCCCCTGAACTGAATCGAGAAGAGATCATCTATTGGACCAATCATCTGCAACAGGCCATGGATCAACTCCATGCCGAACTCGAAGCTTCTACGACGACAGCGAAGTCTTCGAAATTAGAGGCTGAACAAACAGCATGTTCCGCCTCCCCACAGCTTCAGATATCAGGTTCCGAGCGTCACGCCGCCTGACGGCATCAATCGCAGTGATTCAAAACTCTGGCAGATTGATTAGCAGTCCACATACTTCAAGACACCTGCCATGAGACGCGAATCCACGCTCCACCAGCAACTCAAACTGCTCTACGCCAAATCGGCAGAGCGGCGTGAAGTACGCGTGGGCGATTACCGTGTCGATGCCATTTCTCGCGGCACTCTGATCGAGATCCAGCAATCCGGCCTCTCCGCCATTCGCCACAAAATTCAAACACTTCTCCAGGATCACCGCGTTCTGGTCGTTAAACCCATCGTGGCGACACGCATGCTGAGAACTCGACAGAACGCTCAGAGTGAATACGCCGCCCCTCGCAAAAGTCCTTATCGCGGCTCATGGCTCGATGCGTTCGACGAACTCATGCATCTCTTTCGCGTCTTTCCACATCCTCAATTGAAGATTGAACTGCTTCTCGTAGATATTGAAGAAGACCGCACCCGCAAGGTCAGGCATCGATTCCGGCGAGCCGATCATGTCGTTGATGACCGCCGTCTGCTACAGATTCGTGAGCGATGCCTCCTGCGGACTCCAGCCGATCTGGAACAACTCGTACCTCCCTTCCCTGTCGCACCGTTTACAACCGCAGAACTCGCCCTGGCATGGGATGTCCCCCGCTGGACAGCTCAAAAGATTGCCTGGTGTTTCCGCACTGTGGGAGCCTGGGCTCCCGTCGGCTTCTCCAAACGCAGCGTCCTCTACCTGCCCCACGCCGCTTAATGATAAAGTCGCCTGCAACTTCAAGCCAATTCTTATTGAGTTGGCATCCATGCATTAGGTAGGGTGCAAGAAGTTCCGACGGATTGCACCATCTTCTATTTCTTTCCCATTCCGTTGGGAGAAGGCCCGGATAAGGGTTACATCGATATAGATATCTCGGCGTTAGTCGCTACGAAATCTCCGGCGTGGCGGGTTTCCAGCGGAACAGAGCCAGCGATCGATCTTCCAGCGGATAAGGATGAACCGCATCAAAAGCGACATGGACTGCATGTGGGCGGGCCGTATCAATCATGAGATCCATACTCGGGCCCGCCGGACCTGCCACAGGATACTGGAAGGAAACAGGCGTTGTCCCGGCATTGAATAGCACCAGCAGATTATCGCCTCGAATGGCATTCCCCACTTCGTCAAATTCTTCCACATCTCCCGCCATCAGCATGCCAAAACATCGCACGGAATCGTGGTTCCAGTCATTCCCCAGGATCTCGTGACCTTCGCTCGAGAGCCAGTAGACATCTTTGACATTCTCGCCGCGAATCCCTTGGCCTGAAAAAAACCGCCGGCGTCTGAGTGCAGGTTGAGATTTTCGGATCTTGATCAGTTTTCGAACAAACTCGAACCAGTCTTTTTCCTTCTCCAACAAACTCCAATCAACCCACGAAAGGGAATTATCGTGACAATAAGCGTTGTTATTCCCTCTTTGAGTCTGACTGATTTCGTCGCCGGAGTAGATCATGGGAACACCTTGCGATAACAGCAGCGTTCCCATCAGATTTCTCATTTGCCGCATGCGAATACGATTGATCGCTGGATCGCTCGTCTCGCCTTCAGCGCCGTAACCAGAGCTGTGGTTATCGTTCGCACCGTCACGATTATCTTCGCCATTGGCTTCGTTATGTTTGTGTTCATACGAAACCAGGTCGTGCAGCGTGAAGCCATCGTGACAGGTAATAAAATTCACACTGGCATAAGGTCTGCGACCACTGTGGGCATAAAGGTCGCTGGATCCGGTAAGCCGGGTGGCAGTTTCACCAATCGTACCACCATCGCCACGCCAGAAACGCCGCATGCAATCGCGGTATTTCCCGTTCCATTCTGTCCAGCCTGTCGGAAAATTGCCGACCTGATATCCGCCCGGGCCAACATCCCAGGGCTCGGCAATCAGTTTCACTCGGGAGAGCACGGGATCCTGGTGGATAATATCAAAGAAGGCCCCCAGCTTATCGACTTCATAGAGTTCACGGGCTAATGCACTGGCCAGATCAAAGCGAAAACCATCGACATGCATCTCGGTCACCCAGTAGCGCAGACTGTCCATCACCAGTTGCAGTACGCGGGGATGACGCATATTTAATGTGTTTCCACAGCCGGAGAAATCCATATAGTAGCGGCTGTTGTCTCCCGTCAAGCGATAGTAAGCCGTATTATCAATCCCTCGTAAAGAGAGTGTCGGCCCGAGCTGATTTCCTTCAGCAGTATGGTTATAAACGACATCGAGAATCACTTCGATCCCCGAGGCATGGAGCGTGCGCACCATGGACTTGAATTCATGGGCAGCAAACAGCGGGTGCCTGACAGAACTGAATCGAACACTGGGTGCGAAATAAGCCAGCGTGTTATATCCCCAGTAGTTACTCTTGCCCCGCAAATGCAATCCATGCTCGTCGACATGATGATGGATCGGCATCAGTTCAACAGCAGTGACTCCCAGTTTCTTTAAGTGATCAATCGCAGCAGCAGACGCCAGCCCTGCGTACGTTCCCCGCAACTTATCTGGAACCCCCGGCATCAGTTGCGTAAATCCCTTAACGTGCAGTTCGTAGATAATCGTATTATGCCAGGGCGTGCGAGGCGAACGGTCATCACCCCAGGTATAAGCCTCTTCCACCACCAGTGCTAATGGGGCATAAGGTGCGCTGTCGCGAGAATCAAAGCTGAGATCTTCATTTTTACTGCCGACTTCATAACCAAAAACGGAGTCATGCCAGTAAAGATCGCGTCCAATCGCCTTCGCATAAGGATCAAGTAGTAGTTTATTCGAATTAAACCGCATGCCATGGACAGGGTCGTAGGGGCCATAGACACGGTAGCCATAGAGCTGACCCGGGCGAAGTTCGGGAAAATAGCCATGCCAGACCTGATCAGTCTGTTCGGGGAGTTCAATGCGAATCGATTCACTTAAAGAATCTCCCGAATCGAACAGGCAGAGTTCCACCTTGGTGGCATTCTCGGAGAAGAGCGCAAAGTTAACTCCTGCACCATCCCAGGTAGCTCCCAGTGGATAAGGTCGACCTGCCCAGACTCGCATCGTTCGTGGCCTTACAAAATGATCTTGAGAACAGGGAAATGAGCACAAACTTATACAGAAAAACGCTTTTCAAAAGTCATCGGATCTGTCAGCGTCGCCGGGATTTTGAAAAGCGAGTTCATCCCGGCGAGTTCATCCTCAGGGAATTTTCTCTTCCCGGTAGAGATATCCTAATCGTCCATTTGGTGCAGAATCTCCTGCAATGAACGGGTGACCGCCAGGAATTGAAGATTCTGCATTCTGATCAAGTGAACTGTGGTCTGGCGGGGAGTACCACTTCCAGCGGAACTGCACCAAACCTGCTGAATTTCGGTGGATTCGTTCAGTATTCAGTTGAATAGCGGCAAAATCTCTGGACACGATCATCCTTGTCGCCTCCGACGTCTTCTCGATCGTTGGATGCTCAGCAGGTGGGGCGGCATCATTTATCTCGTGAAAAGCGGTTTGCCCGGAATTTCGGTTCCCTGTATCGATACGTGCCATCGTCTCAAATCCGCACGGCCCGGTTTCAAGCTGGCCATCCAGATCCAGCCACAGCTCCAGGACAAAAGACTTTTCATCATGTTGCCTGAAATGTGACTGAACCCAATAGTTCTTTCCATCAAACCCGACAGCCGAGCTTTCGAGGTCGCACGCGGCAGCAGGTTGCTGGATCTGTGGTGCTCCATAGACCCACGAGGCAGAATTGCGGGCCGGGCTGTCATTGAGATCATCGAGATAGCAGACTTTGGACTTCTGCCAGTCTTCCTGACTTGCAGGATCAATGATTTGATGCGGGATCGAAGCGGCAAACGGAACTCCCGTCCCTTTGAATCGCCGGATCTCGGCCATGGTCTGGTAATAGTAATGATCGGCCAGCGGGCCGGCTGCCGGTTCGATATCCCGACTGAATTCTGCGGAGAACTGATCGACGAAAAACGTTTCTCCCTTCAGTGTGGGACGCCCCAGGAATGGCTGCCCTCCCGGACTGATGAATCGCTGGGCAATCCACTCATTCCAGCCCGTCAGCAGAATGAATTCCGGATCAACTGCATGGGCCCGTTGCCATTGTTCGTGGTAGTGAAGCCCCTCGGTTGTTTTTAACTCCTGTTCAGCCGGTTGACGCCCTTTCGAAAAACTTCGACCGATGTTCGAAACAGGATGTTCTGCAACAGAAACGCTTATCTGCTCGGGTTTTTGCGGGTCGGTACTCCAGCCATAACCCTGTGGAGTATGGTCCAGCCAGGGCCAGCGATTTTGTCCATCACCAAACCACTTTTGCCCCGTCGTCCATGCCCACGAATGACGAATTTCAAAACGCTGCCGCATTTCGGGGGTCGCTTCTTCAAGTGGCATCAGCAGCAGTGGTTTGTCATGCCAGCGAAACCAGAGATCCGGGAACTTCTGAGGTAAGTACCACTTCTCCAGCAGGTGCTGCACGGTCTTTTGTGCGTTCGAATTCGCCAGAAATGCGATTTGTGGTGTCTTCTGCCCTGCTTGTCGCAGTTCACTCCAGGTTTCAAAAAGTGCCTGAACCTGTTCGTCGTAGGTCAGTGCATTCGTCACATCAATCAGAATGACATCCACCCCCAGATCATTCAGCAGAAATGCATGCTGGCGCATCACCCAGCGGTCATCACTGCGGTAAAAACCGAACCGGGGTTTACCCCACCAGTGAAAGGCATGCACTGGACCCCATTGCCGCTGATGGGGTGGCTTCTGCACAATCTCTTCAATAAAAAAAGGCTCGGCTCGGCTCTGCGGGGTCAGCCACACAAAGTAGAACATCCCGACAAATCGGCCGGATCGAACTGGCGGCACCGGCTGTTCCGCTGTGCCGGGAGCGGGGACAACCGGCCGTCCCAAACCATCGATGCCAACCCAGAGATCGGGATGGGTTTGGCGAAAGGATTTGATTGCGGGGTTCGCGACAATCGGATGATCGCTGGCAAGGGTCGAAGAGAGACGGCCTGCCGCAAACGTGATGAAAGAGGCCACAATCACAAACATGCCCAGCACTCGCAGGATTCGTTTGAGAACGATGTCTTCGGGAGTGGCGCGGGCTGTGACCGCGTGGCTGAACTGTTCGAGGGTCGAGACTGGCAAAATAAAGTCCGGTCCAAGACGAGGGCGTTAAAGGGAAAGAACCAAAGATTCACGGAATACTGATTAGCGGGATGCTGAGTCGGCTCAACGATCTTGCACTCGCAGGTCTGGCAGACGATTGGTGTGATCAGACGAAGTCGCCAAAGGAACACAACCCCAATTTCGTTCTCACAATTGAGAAAGTCGTGAAGTCGTCATTCAGGATCATGGCCGCACCGATTCTCAAGATCTGCTGACAGAGCGGCAAGCTGTGGCTGTAACTTATTGCTGTTTTATAAGTTAGAACGTGTGTCAAACTTTGCTGGTGTTTCGTTTTTCGCTCAAGTTCATGCGAGAAATCGAAGGTGTTTTCGACTTCGGGAAATCGCAGTGAATGTCCCCTCTCGTGATTGCTCTTAGGACTGCAGACTTCTAACATCCCTAGCGTGTCGAAGTGTTTCAAAGCTAGGGACATTGTCAGATTTCGCACTTCTCGACGTTTGTGCGAGTTAATGTGTTTGACAGCCCCCATGTGAACCTTGAGACTTTCGGCCGCGCGAGTTGATCCAATCGAACCTATTGGCCGGTGCGAAGTAATGCAGAAGTTTCGCTTTCCTACATGGCTGGATCGTCTTCTCCCCGTCGTTGGGGGGCTCCTGGCATTCGGTGCGTTGTATGTGGGTGGAATGCTGTTTGTCGGGGCGAGTCCCTGGACAATCGACGTTGGCTATCAGCCGACGCAGCCTGTTCCCTTCAGCCATGCATTGCATGCGGGCAAATTGAAGATGGACTGCCGGTACTGCCATAACACGGTCGATCGCGCTGCCTTTGCTGCGATCCCCCCCACTGCGACCTGCATCAAATGCCACCGCGGTGCTGATGAAAATGGCACAATCACCACCACAGCCGTGCGTTCCAAGAGCCCCAAGCTGCTCCCCGTCCGTGAGAGCTACGCCTCTGGGAATTCGGTCTTGTGGGTGAAGATCCACGATCTGCCCGACTATGCCTACTTCAACCACAGTGCTCACGTTCGTCGAGGTGTGGCTTGTGTTTCTTGCCACGGCCGCATCGACAAAATGGAAGAAGTCCAGCAGAAAAAGCCTCTCTCGATGGCGTGGTGTCTGGAATGTCACCGCAATCCAGAGCCAAACTTGAGACCACCCGAACTGGTTACACAAATGGACTGGGTTCCACCCAAAGGTCAGTCAGCCGAGGCGATTGGAGCCGAGATCAAAAAGAATCTCCACATCCAGACCAAGGAAAACTGCTCAACCTGCCACCGATAGTTCTGACAACGCTGAATCTTTGATTTTGACCGTTTGTTGATTTGTCTTTTGAATTGATCCGTTTGCGAAAAACTGCTGATCTGGACGAGCTGTATTGAGACCTGCTGGCTGAATTCAGTCTGCAGTTCCGAAAAGTGACTCGGCAGTGATTTTCAAACCCCCGGTTGCCAGCCAATTGCCCGCTGAAGAGATCCATACGACCATGTCGATTGCCGCTAATTCGCCGTCGAAAAGTGCCGATGTTCCCGGTCTGCGGAGCCAGTCGTTCATTCCCAATGAATATTGGCGAAGTCTCGATGAATTGGAGCAGACCCCTGAGTTCCTCGAATTTCTGCATCGCGAATTTCCAGTCGCGGCTTCTGAGTTCCCGACTGGTGTCAGCCGCCGTCGGTGGCTGCAGATCATGGGTGCCTCGCTGGCATTAGCGGGTGTCAGTGGCTGCCGCTGGGAGCGCGAAATCATCGCTCCTTTCGTCAATCGCCCCTCGGATCGTATTCCCGGCGAACCCCAGAAGTTCGCCTCAGCCTTCGAAATTGGTGGTGTGGTTCGTCCACTCGAAGTGACTGCCTTTGATGGTCGCCCGATCAAGGTCGATGGTAATCCTGAGCATCCTTTAAATGGCGGTGGCAGCGATGGCTACACCCAGGCGATGCTACTTCATCTCTACGACCCTGATCGTTCCCGCGATGTCGCAGAAATCAAGGCAGGCAAAGCTTCTCCTTCGAGTTGGGAAAGTTACAACTCGTTTGCCAGCAAGCTTTTCCCAGCCGCTGCAACATCTGGCGGTAAAGGCCTGCGAGTTCTCGCTGAAATCAGTTCCTCTGCATCTCGAGCCCGTCTCAAAGAAGCGTTTCTGGCGAAGTTCCCGGAAGCCAAGTGGTACGAATACGAGGCTGTGAGTTTCGATAATGACCGTCTTGGTACAGTGAAGGCCTTTGGTAAGCCACTTCGCACAGTGATTGATCTCACTGAAGCTGACACGATTGTCGCACTCGATGCCGACTTGTTTGGCAGTCATCCGCAGGCCACCGCCAATTTGCGGCAGTGGGCTCTGCGTCGTGACCCCGAAGCTGGCCCCATGAACCGCATGTATGTCGCCGAAAGTCAGCTCTCCAGCGCTGGCGGCGCCGCAGATCATCGACTTCCTGTGCGGAGTGCCGACATGGCCAGCCTCCTGGCCAAACTGGAAAAAGCCGTCGGCGAAGTCCTCTCTGGAAAAACACTCAGTGCTAAAGAAGGGGAGCCGGAGCAGCGCTGGATTCATGCCGCTGCGGGCGATCTTGTGGCCAGCAAAGGGAAATCGCTGGTCGTTGTCGGTCTGCTCCATGGCGAAGATGTCCAGGCCCGCGCTCATCGCCTTAATAGCACACTGGGCAACATTGGCAAGACGGTTCGCTTTATCGCCGATCCCACATCAACGGGCGATCAGGCAGCTCCTTCATCGGCTGAGCAATTGAAAGCCCTGACTGCGGAGATGGCCGCTGGTCAGGTTGATATTGCTCTGGTTCTGGGTGGTAACCCGGTTTATGCCGCTCCGAAAGAAATTGGCTTCGCAGACGCTTACTCCAAGGTGAAGCACCGGATTCATTTGAGTGAGTACGTCGATGAGACTTCACTGGCCAGTACCTGGCATCTGGCTCGTTCCCACCAGTTGGAATCGTGGGCTGATCTGAAGTCGTGGGATGGCCGGTTGATGCTGCGTCAGCCGCTGATCTCACCGATTTTCAGCACCAAGTCCGATCTGGAAGTGCTGGCGGAAACCGCTGGCGAACCTGATATCGTCTCGCTGGATATTGTGCGGGCCACGCTGAAGAACATTCTACCGGCGGCTGGCTTTACCGAAGAATTCCGTCGGCTGGCTCATGATGGTTTCCGCAAGGAAGAAGAGATTCCTGTCGTCGAAGTGGCTCTGAAGGAAGGCCTCGCGATTCCCGAGCCCGCTGCCAGTGCCAGCAATGAGATCGAAGTGGTCTTCGTTCCTTCCACCAGCACATTTGATGGCCGGTTTTCCAACAATGGCTGGCTCCAGGAAGCCCCCGATCCTCTCACCAAGATCACCTGGGATAACGCAGCCGTCATCAGCCCTGACATGGCCAAAGAGCTGATGTTGAAGATGGATGATGTTATCACCCTCACAATTGGCAAAAATTCGATCGATCTGCCAGTCTACTTGTTGCCAGGTCAGGCTCTCAATTCGATTGGTGTGGCCATCGGGTATGGTCGCACAGCCGCCGGTCATGTCGGTGGGTTGATCTCGGCTGACGTTGATCCTGTGGGTGTTGATACGGCATCGATCAAGCCGGCCGGTGCCAACCTCGTTGTCGGTGCCAAGGTTTCCAAAACAGGCCGCAACTACACGCTCGCCACGACTCAGTATCACCACAACATTGATGTGGGTGGGATGGATCAAGTGGCTTTGACTGTGGGCAAGCTGGTACGGGAAGGGACACTCGAAGACTATAAGGCTCATCCCGACTTTGCCCAGCATGTGGTTCACATTCCTCCGCTGAATTCGCTCTGGCCCGATCAAGAGTGGCAAAAGCCTTCCGATGAAAACCGCGCCTGGGGGATGTCGATTGATCTCTCGAAGTGCGTCGGCTGCAATGCCTGCACGATTGCCTGCCAATCGGAAAACAACGTGCCGATTGTTGGTCGCGATCAGGTAGCCCGCGGTCGCGAAATGCACTGGTTGCGGATTGATCGCTACTTCAAAGGTCCCCAGAACGACCCGCAGATGGTCATGCAGCCGCTCACCTGTCAGCAGTGCGAGAACGCTCCCTGCGAGCAGGTTTGCCCTGTGGCAGCGACGGCTCACAGCCCCGAAGGGCTCAATGACATGGCGTACAACCGCTGTGTCGGTACTCGCTACTGTGCGAACAACTGCCCCTACAAGGTTCGCCGCTTTAACTTCCTTGATTACAACAAGAAATACGAGACAGCTCAGGCCGATGGTCAGGATCTGACACTCCTTATTCTCAATCCGGAAGTCACGGTTCGCGAACGTGGTGTGATGGAAAAATGCACCTACTGCGTCCAGCGGATTCAGCACGTCAAGATTGTCGCCAAAAACGAACAGCGGAAGATTCGTGATGGTGAGATTGTGACAGCCTGTCAGCAGGCCTGCCCCGCCAGAGCCATCGAGTTCGGCGATCTTCGTCAATCCGACTGGAATGTCAGTAAGAATCACAACTCGCCACGAGCCTATGCGATTCTTGCCGAACTCAATACCAGACCTCGTACCAAGTATCTGGCCCGCATTCGCAATCTGCACCCCGAACTTACTCCACCTTCTGAGCACGCTCATGGTGGGCACGGCAGTCATGGCCACGATGATCATGGTCACGGCAATGATAAACACGGTGAAGCCAAGCACGGTGATCATGCGCACGGCAAGGATGGGCACGACGATCACGACCATCCCGAAAAACCCGCCACAAAAAAGCCCGAAGAAGCCAAGAAAGAAGCTGCTGCCCGCAAGGCCACTCTCCAGGACATCCTGAAGGGCACGATGTTGAGTTAGCAGTCTAAGTCGAGCTGGCAGGTGATGTTGAGCTGACAGCTCAGAGATCACCGAAAGCTGTTTGATTAATTTTGCACTGATTCGAACTGATACCAACACACTGACTTATTTCCCCGCACTGAGCGTGAGATACTATGGCAGCAATTTCTCCCACGATGCTCGATGTTGTTGATATCGACAACACAATCGAGACACCGGGTCGGCGTTCTGAGCTGGTGACTCGGAACAGCAGTTATGCCGAGATTACCGATTCGGTCTGCTATGCTGCCGAGTCACCCCACCCACCGCTGGCGTGGTATGTGGCCTTTGCCATCTCAACTTCGCTGACGATGATGCTGGGACTGATGGTGACTTACCTCCTCTTCACCGGTATCGGGGTGTGGGGTAACAACTCGCCTGTCTTCTGGGCGTGGGACATTGTCAACTTCGTGTTCTGGGTTGGTATTGGTCACGCTGGAACGCTGATTTCAGCGATTCTGTTCCTCTTCCGGCAGAACTGGCGTACGAGTATCAACCGTGCTGCCGAAGCGATGACAATCTTTGCTGTGGTGTGTGCCGGGATGTTCCCGACGATTCACGTCGGACGCATCTGGGTGATTTACTACCTCATTCCTTATGGCCCGAACCAGCATGCGATCTGGCCACAGTTCCGCAGTCCACTCTTGTGGGACGTCTTCGCGGTTTCGACCTATGCCACCGTCTCGCTTCTCTTCTGGTACATGGGGATGATCCCCGATCTCGCCACGTTCCGGGATCGAGCCACGACCCGCTGGAAGTACAATCTTTACGGCCTGCTGTCCCTCGGCTGGACAGGTTCAGCCCGTCACTGGCATCGCTATGAGCGGGCTTATCTGCTCTTGGCGGCTCTGGCCACGCCTCTGGTGCTCTCGGTTCACACTGTGGTGTCTTTCGACTTTGCGACCTCACAAATTCCCGGCTGGCATACCACAATCTTCCCCCCCTACTTCGTCGCAGGTGCGATTTTCGGTGGCTTCGGGATGGTGGTCACACTGCTGGTTCCAGCCCGGGCACTCTTCGGATTGGAACACCTGATTACCCTCCGCCACATGGAGAACATGAACAAGGTGATTCTGGCTACAGGCACCATCGTGGGTTATGCCTATGCGATGGAATTCTTCATTGCCTGGTATGGCGGCAACCCTTACGAACAGTTTGCCTTTACCAACCGTATGTTCGGCCCCTACGCCTGGGCCTACTGGACCATGATTGCCTGTAACGTCATCAGTCCGCAGGTCTTCTGGTTTAAGAAGTGTCGAACATCACCGCTGGTCATGTGGATTGTTTCGATTTTCGTCAACATCGGGATGTGGTTCGAACGCTTCGTGATTGTTGTGATCTCATTGAGCCGCGATTACCTCCCTTCCAGTTGGGGTTATTACAGCCCGACCTGGGTCGATATTCTCACGTTGATTGGCAGCTTCGGGCTGTTCACCACGCTGTTCTTGCTCTTCTGCCGGTTCCTGCCCATCGTGGCCATGGCCGAAGTGAAGGGTGTGGTGCATCAGCACAATCATGCCGTCGGTCATCACGAGCACGATGCGGCTCATTGATGAACGTGTCTCAGTCGATTTGAGTTTTATGGTTTCTTCCAGTGCTGGTTGTGAGCGAAGTTGGAACGGTCCTTCCGGATCCGACCAAACGGAATCTCCTCGAAATTTGAAGTAAAGCAGGCTATGGCCGACCATTCACACTCTGAAACAAACCCAGTGACATCCACTCCTCATGGCGAAGCCTCTCCCGGTACGGGCGAAGCAGCGGTTCGAGGTGTGGCTCCGGCGGCTGATCCTAAACAACCCGTCGCTTATGTTCTGGCTGAATATTCGACACCAGAAGCACTGGTGAAGGCTGCTCGTCAAGTTTATCAGCAGGGCTATACGAAGTTCGATGCCCACTCGCCCTTCCCGATTCACGGGATCGACGACGCCATGGGGATCAAGTTCACACGCCTCCCCTGGTTCACCTTCTTCGCAGGTGGTCTGGGGATCATCACTGCGACCCTGCTGATCTATTTCACGAATAAAGAGTGGTATCCTTATCTGATCAGTGGTAAGCCGCTCTTTTCGATTCCGTCGGCTGCACCCGTGATGTTCGAACTGATGGTGCTCTTTGCCGCCATTACGACATTGTTCGGCATGCTGGCACTCAACCGTCTCCCGCTCTTCACTCATCCCTTGTTTCAGAGTACTCGCTTTCAGCGTGTCACCAACGACAAATTCTTCCTCAGCATTGACGCTCGCGATCCGAAGTACAAAAGTGAAAAGACGATTCAACTGCTGACTGGCCTGGGTGCTGAATACGTCGAAACTTGTCATAAGGAGGCTTCCGCCCCATTGCCATGGGCATTCCGGACAGCCGTCTTTCTGGGCCTGCTCCTTGCCATGGTTCCCGTTTCCATGGTTGCGTGGAAGCGGTCGACCTATTCGCGCGAACCACGCATTCGTGTCATTTTTGACATGGTTTCGCAGCCGAAGAAAAAGACACAGACCACCTCGACATTGTGGCAGGATGGCCGGGCCATGCGTCCCTGGGTCGAAGGGACTATCGCTAAAGGTGAGCTGAAGGCTGACGACGCCTTCTACCGCGGGTTGAAACCTGGCGGGCTCAATGCAGTGGCGGCCACGACCGTCTCGATGACCAATCTGGTTGCCAATCAGGACGGTGCTGCGGCACCAGCCGCTCCCGCGACACCACCTGATCCTCTCGACAAGCTCCCCTGGATTGAAGACTTTCCGCTGGAAGTCACTCCCGAGCTGATGAAGCGTGGCCAGGAGCGCTACAACATCTACTGTGCCACATGTCACGGCCTCGGTGGAGTTGGCAATGGGTTGGTGACCATCCGCGCGATTGAACTGGCTGAAGGTACCTGGGTTCCCCCCGTCACCTTCCATTCGGAGGGTTTGCGTAAACAACCGATTGGCCGGATGTTCCATTCGATCAGCAACGGTGTCCGCAAGATGCCGGGCTATGGTGATCAAATTCCAGAACGTGACCGCTGGGCGATCCTACTCTATGTCCGGGCGCTGCAGAAAAGTAAATATGCTCCGCTGTCCGATGTTCCACCAGAAAAGGTGAATCAACTGATAGACGTGGCTCCCTGATCTGCAGGGGTCGCTGAAGAATGTTGCTCCACGAATGATTGAATCGCTGACAAACGCCAAATCCGACCACATTGGCCAAGTCGAACTAAACAGTCCATCGATCTCGAACGCGTACGGTGAATGGCATGTCTCACGCCTTGACTCCTGAACACTCAACGACTGGCAGCCACGCTCAGGCAGGTTCCTGGAAGGAGCATCAGACGCTGGGAGCTCTGGCCGGCAAGATCTGGCTCCCTGCTCTCATCACAGGTGTCGCGGGCCTCGTTGTGGCTGCTGGTGCTGCCGCCGTTACCGGCGGTTTAAGGCAGTTCCTGTTCGCCTATCTGACGGCTTTCATGTACGTCCTCAGCTTTACGCTGGGCTCGATGCTCTTTGTTCTCGTGCAACATCTGACGAGAGCCGGCTGGGGAGTCGTGATTCGACGCATGCAGGAGCTGATTGCCTCAGCCGTTCTGCCTCTTTCGGTCCTCTTTCTGCCAATCCTGGTCGCTGTTCTGATGGGGAATGGCGAAGTTTACCCGTGGAACAATCCTGCCTTTGTGGCTGATCATCCTCTGGTCCAGGCCAAAGCCAGCTATTTGAATTCCGGCTGGTTCACAGTCCGTGCAGTGGCTTATTTTGCCATCTGGATTGTGATTACCCGGTTCCTCCTGAGGAACTCACTCAAGCAGGATCAGACTCCCGATCCTTCAATCACCATCAAGCTGGAAGAACGCAGCGGCCCGCTGATTTTCCTCTTCGCTCTCTCCTGCACCTTCGCTGCCATCGACTGGATGATGTCTCTCGCACCAGAGTGGTACAGCACGATCTTTGGCGTCTACTACTTCGCAGGTTCCATGGTGGGTTCTTTTGCCCTGTTGAATCTGCTGATTATTCTGCTGCAAAAGCCCGCAGGCCTCCTTTCACCCATCTCGGTGGAGCATCGGCATGACACCGGCAAGCTCATGTTCGGCTTCACCTGCTTCTGGGCCTATATCGGTTTCTCGCAGTACATGCTGATCTGGTACGCGAACATTCCCGAAGAAACGCTCTGGTTCCAGGCACGTCAGAATGGTGGCTGGGAATATGTCTCTCTGGTTTTGATCTTCGGACACTTTTTCATCCCCGCACTCCTGCTGCTCCGCAGACAATTCAAGCGCAGCAAAGTTCAACTCGCTTTCGTTTCGGTCTGGCTGCTGGTGATGCACTACGTCGATCTGTACTGGCTGATTTATCCTCAGTTTGCACCATCACCAGTCTTTGGTCTGGTGGAGATCGGAGCACTGGTCGGACTGGTGGGATTGTTTGTGGCAGCTCTGGTTAAGGCGGCAGGACAGCACAGCCTGCTGCCACTGAATGATCCACGACTGGATGAGTCACTCAAGTTCCACAACATCTAAGAGGTGACTCATCCGTGCTGGGGATGATGTGACAGATTTGAGGCGATAGGTTTGTTCAGTGGGTTTCTAAAGTTCTGGAATTTGCTCGGGAATTGAGAGTCTCGCCAGTCGGGCGAAAGCAAATCGATACAATTCAATGACAATCTGATTCGATCAGGTCGTTTCAAGGAATCGCAGGCACCATGGCCAAGTACGACGATTTGAATGTGAAGGACATTGCCGTCGCGGGTGTCGCCTCGGTAATCATCGTCTTTGTCTGCATTGTGGGTGCTCAGGCTCTCTTTTTCGATTACCGCAATCGCGAAGATGTGAAAAAGATTATCGACTCCCGCAATGCTGAGTACGACACCATCATTGTGGAGCAGAAGACCAGACTCAAGGATTATGGCTGGATTGATAAAGAGAAGCAGATTGTCGCGATTCCCATTGAAGAAGCGATGCAGATTGTCGTGAAGGAAGAAGCAGCGAAGAACGCAAAGGCGGAAACAGCGGATGTTCGGTAACTGTCACAAGTCAGCACAGCGATCTCGATCCACTGGAGGGCCACTGGCTTTTCCTGTTGTTCGTTGCTTGGTGTCTGCCTTGGCGACATGTGGCTCTGTCAGGCCCCGTAATGATGGTTCAGCTTTCTGTTTCACCATGGCTCTCGCGACATTGTCGTTGATCAGTTTTCAGAGCGTCTCAGCCAGAGATGTTGTTTCTGGTGGTCTGGCGACTGGTGGCGAGGTGCGTTCAGTTCTGAATGATCGTCAGCCGAAAGCCCTGGATGATGTCGGTGTGGATGAACATCTGGGTGACCAGATTCCACTCGACCTTAATTTTTTGGCTTCTAATGGAGACATGTTGAAGCTGAAGGAAATCTTTCGTGGCGACCGCCCGGTGATTCTTTCGCTCAACTACAGCGGTTGCCCCATGCTCTGCAACCTGCAACTGACAGGGCTGATGAAAGGTCTTTCCAAGGTTGACTGGGAAATCGGCAATCAGTTTCGCGTGGTTTCCATCAGTATTGATCCACGAGAGTCACCTGAAAAAGCGGCCGAAACCCGACAGAAGTATCTGCAGGAATATGGCCGTCCCGCAGGCGTTGATGGTCTCTTCTTCCTGACTGGAAATCAGAACGCGATTGACCGCATCACTCGCTCGATCGGGTTTAAGTACCATTACGTTCCCGATCGCAAAGAGTATGCACATACGGCTGTTGCTGTCCTGTGCAGTCCCGAAGGGCGAATCGTTCGATATCTGTACGGAATTGAGCAGGATCCCCGAACACTCAAGCTCTCACTGGTCGAAGCCTCGGAAGGTAAAGTCGGAGCACCTTTCGAGCGGATTCTCCTTTACTGTTTTCATTACGATGCCAAAGCGGGGCGATATGGACCGGCGGCATTAAATCTGATGAAACTGGGTGGCTTCTTCATGACAGCGGTCCTGTCCCTATGGCTGACATGGCATTGGCGGCATTCCAAACCAAGTTCACTAACAGCCAAATCAGGCTCAACAACAGGAAATGCCAACACTGCGGTTTCTGCGACGACTGGCCTAATGTGATCTGTGGAAAGTGTTGACGTGATTTTTGTGGTTCTTCCTTTCGTACGAAATTAGTTTTCAAAATCAAGTCGATGGTTGGCGGCGGCAGTTGATTGAAAAGCAATTCATCTTGAATCAAAGATCGGTTCAGGATGTCATTGGATGCTGTGGAGTGTGGGTTATGTGGTTGTCGAAGTTCGCTGTTTCTTTCGTGCCGGCACAACTGACCAGCAGCTATTGGCTGCCTGAGCCAAACTCGACCTTTGCACCAGAGGTCGATGGCCTCTTCATGTTCATCTTCTGGCTCAGTGTCTTCTTTTTCGTGTTGATTGTCGGCCTGGGTGTTTACTTCGCACTCAAGTACCGCCGCGTCGGCACCACGGAAGTGGTCGTCCCGTCCGCCAGCCATAACACGGCTCTGGAAGCGACCTGGTCACTCATTCCGACGGCTCTCATCTTCGTGATCTTTGGCTGGGGCTTCGTGGGCTTCGTTGATATGCGGACGCCTCCGGAGAACGGTTATGAAGTGCAGGTCAACGCGAAAAAGTGGGCGTGGAACTTCACCTATCCCGGCGGGCTGCAAGATTCCGACCTGCATCTGCCCATCGATCAACCGACAGTACTGACAATGACCTCGGATGATGTGATTCACAGCCTCTACATTCCCGCTTTCCGCGCCAAAATGGACGTGGTCCCAGGTCGATATAACAAGCTCTGGTTCCAGCCGACAAAAACCGGTGAGAATGTCCTGTTCTGCACTGAATACTGCGGTAGAGAACATTCGGGCATGAACCGCAAGGTTTTCGTTTACGAAGGGGGTGGTGTCGAAAAGAAGCTCGCCGAAATTCAGGAAACCATGGATAAAATGGATCCAGTTGAGTTAGGCAAAATCACTTTCACCAAATCGGGCTGTATGCAGTGCCACTCGATTGACGGCAGCAAGAAAGTTGGCCCGAGTTTCCTGGGTTTGTTCGGCACCACGCACGACATTACGACGGGTGATAAGATCACCGTGGATGAGAATTATATTCGAGAATCGATTCTCGAACCGATGGCCAAGATTGCTGCCGGCTACAATCCCCAGATGCCTTCTTACAAAGGGCAGCTGCGTGAAAAGCAGATCGAGGGTTTGATTGCCTACATCAAGTCACTCAAGAACAGCAGTTCCAAGTAATCGTTCATCGTTTTTATCGCAGATCACACAGCAAAAGACATCATCAAAGTCTGAGTCAGTCAGGAGGGCATTCGTGGCCACCATAGTTGAGAATCCAAGTTTGACCGGAGGCAGCCCTGGTGCTGAGCCCGTGGTCGATAACTATCTGACCTTCACAAGAGGTTGGAAGAGCTGGGCTTTTACTCTCGATCACAAGCGCATCGGAGTGATGTACCTCTTTGCCACACTCGGTGCCTTTTTCGTCGGCGGGGTCATGGCTCTGCTCCTGCGATCAGAATTGTTCTTTCCAGGTCAACAGTTCCTCAGCCCGGACATGTATAACCACATGTTCACGCTGCACGGTGCTGTGATGACCTTCCTGTTCATCATCCCCGGCATTCCAGCCGCTCAGGGAAATTTTGTCCTCCCGATCATGCTCGGTGCCAAAGATGTCGCCTTCCCGCGCATGAATCTGGGCAGTTTCTACCTCTGGGTCTTTGGAGCGATTTATCTGGTAGCAGCCATCATTTTCGGCGGGCTCGACACCGGATGGACCTTCTACACGCCTTACAGCACAACAACAAATACCAGCGTGATTCTGGCCACCACAGGCGTTTTCATTCTGGGATTCAGCTCGATCTTTACCGGTCTTAACTTCATCGTCACCATTCACACGATGCGTCCACCAGGCATGACCTGGTTCCGCATGCCGCTCTTCCTCTGGGCCACTTACGCCACCGCGATTATTCAAGTCCTGGCGACCCCAGTGCTGGGAATCACGCTGCTGCTGCTCATCGCCGAACGTGCTGTCGGCATTGGAATTTTCCAGCCAGAACTGGGTGGGGATCCAGTCCTCTTCCAGCACTTCTTCTGGTTCTATTCGCACCCTGCCGTTTACATCATGATTCTGCCGGCGATGGGTGTGATCAGCGAACTGATCTCGACCTTCAGCCGCAAGCATATTTTCGGCTATCGTTTCATCGCGTACAGCTCGATCGCGATTGCTCTGTTGGGCTTCCTGGTGTGGGGACACCATATGTTTACCAGTGGTCAGTCCGCCGTTTCCGCGACTATGTTCAGCTTCCTGACGTTCAGTGTTTCGATCCCATCGGCTATCAAGGTTTTTAACTGGCTGGCCACGATGTACAAGGGTTCGATCAGCTTTGCGACACCAATGGTTTACGCCCTTTCTTTTATCTTCCTCTTCAGTATCGGTGGTCTTACCGGATTGTTCCTGGGTGCACTTTCGGTCGATATTCACCTGCATGACACCTACTTCGTTGTGGCTCACTTCCACTACGTGATGATGGGTGGCACGTTGATTGCCTTCCTGGGGGGTTTGACTTACTGGTGGCCGAAGATGACAGGCCGGATGTACGACGAATTCAGCAGCCAGATGGCCGCCATTGGTGTCTTCATCGGGTTCAATCTCACGTTCTTCCCACAGTTCGTGATGGGTGCTCGCGGGATGCCTCGCCGCTATGCCGATTATCTGCCGGAGTATGAGTTCTACCATCAGCTTTCGACGATCGGTGCTTTTGTGCTGGGTGTCGCACTGGTGGCTGCTGTCGGCATTCTCGTGAAATCATTGTGGACTGGCCCCAAGGCTCCTGCCAATCCCTGGGGCTCTGCCACTCTGGAATGGCAGTGTTCTTCGCCACCTCCTCATGATAACTTTGCCACGACGCCAGAAGTGGGTGATCCTTATGCCGTCGAATCTGTGAAGTGGAGCGACAGTGAGCGTGGGTATGTGAAAAACCCCAGCTACGTCCCTTCGAAAGATCATTAGTCGTCTGATCTGCGAGAAGAAATGTTGCTCGCAGATTGGCGGTGAACCTGCAAAGAATCCGAAGTTTGCCTTTGTGTGTCCGGGAGAGATGAATTCATGTCGACAGCAGACGTTGTGTCCCCTGTAACAGCACCGGGAGAGCATCACGCTCACTCTGGTGAAGGGCATGATCATGGACATGGTCATCAACCACATCTGGCTCACCACTTCGAGTCCTACGAGCAGCAGTTCGATGCTGGTAAGCTTGGAATCTGGTTATTCCTGGTGACCGAAGTCCTGTTTTTCAGCGGGCTCTTCTGTGCTTATGTGGTCTACCGGGTGCTCTATCCAGAGCTCTTTGCCTTCGGCCACCTCTTCCTGAATAAGGAACTGGGAGCCATCAACACGGTCGTGCTCCTGGTGAGCAGTCTGACCATGGCTCTGGCAGTACGGGCTGCTCAATTAGGACAGCGCCAGGTTCTAATCTCGATGCTTGTCGTGACAATTGCCTGTGCCTTTGTCTTCATGGGGATCAAGTATGTCGAATACACGACCAAGTTTCGCGAAGGTCTCTTTCCTGCCCGGTACTTCGCTCCGACCCCGGAAGCTCTCCTCCACGCGGCTCACATGATTCATGATGCCAAGTCGCATGGTGCAGCCGGACATTCTGCTGGAGCTCACGATGATCATGCGGCTGATGCTTCACATGGCCATGATGCCAAAGCCGGCGACCATGCTCATGAAGAAGTCAATAAAAATGGACTGACGGCGGCTGAACAGGCAATGGTCGATTCTGTCAAAGTGCCGCCCAATGCAGGCCTCTTTTTCAGTATTTACTACTGTCTCACTGGTCTTCACGGGATTCACATTATCGCGGGGATTGCCGCCATTTCCTGGATTCTCGTGCGTTCGATCAAAGGGCATTTCACCCCCTTATATTTCGGTCCGGTGGAATATGTGGGGCTTTACTGGCACCTGGTCGACTTGATCTGGATCTATCTGTTCCCACTCCTTTACCTGATTCACTAACGACCACATTGCTTCCATGACGTGCGGTTCAACAAGAGTCGATCGCGCGATGGTATTGAAGTTTCTACGTCGGTTCTCCTGGAAGGGTTTGTTATGACGGCTGCGACGATCGACCATGCAGGACACGGACATGACGGGCACTCGCATGGTGGACACGGGCATGATAGCCACGGTCATGATGGGCATGGGCATTATCCAGGTGTGCCTAGTTACTCGCACATCATGCCGCTGTGGATTCTGTTTGCCGTCTTCGCCTCGCTGATTGCTCTGACTGCCCTCACAGTGGCACTCTCGGGAGTGGCCCTGGGGACAGCGGAAATCTTTGTCTCGATGGGAATTGCCACCATCAAGGCACTTCTCGTGGCAGTTTACTTCATGCACATGCGGCACGATAAACCCCTGAACGTGTTGATCTGCACATTCTCACTTGTCTTTGTGGCCCTCTTCATCGGTCTGCTCGTCTTTGACTCGATGGAGTATTATCCCAACATTGCTGCCCGCACTTATGTGGAAATGCTCGATAAGGCCAAATAAGTCAGTCGGGCATTATTCTCGTTCAAGAAAAGAGCCTGTGGCTGGTCAAGGTCATGGGCTCTTCGATTTGATGGTGAGTGCCATTGGCGGATCGCAGGACGACGGTGGCTTCCAGTTATAGAATCTATGGCAACAGAAATTGTCTGTTCATTGTTCAAGCGGTGACGATCACGAATTCATGATCAGCCGAAAGGGTTGAGAGCCTGCCATGCCTGCCCGACGTGTCATAGTGCAGGTAGAGATTGGTGTCTACCTGATGATTGCCTCTCTGGCAATCTTCTTTATCAGTGGGATCGCGGCATTTGTGATCGTTCGCAATCGCCTGCCTGAAACTGCCACCGATTCTGGCGATTTTCCCATCGGGCTGTGGATCTCGACGGCGTTTCTATTGGCAGGAAGTGTTTCGATTCAGAAAGCACTTTCAGCCGTCAAACGCGAGAAACAAAAGCCGTTTCGGCAGTGGCTCATTCTCGCTGGGATTATGGGCACTCTCTTCCTCATCTCACAAACGATCAGCCTCTGGCAATTGCTTGAAATTCACTGGCAGGTGCTGAAGGAAACCCGCATCTGGGGGTTTCTCTTCCTGCTCATCCTGCTGCATGCCGTCCATTTTGTCGCGGGTCTGGGCGTGCTGTACGGCGTGATCTATTACAGCCTCAAAGGACGCTTCGATCACGAATATTACAGCAGTGTGAAAATGACGGCTGTTTATTGGCATTTTCTTGATGCGGTGTGGATTGCCATGCTGATCATGTTTCTCATGACCACCTGATCGCCTCGTCATGCTTCCCTGCGGGAGAGCGAGTTTTTCAGAAACGTGCGCTCTACTGATTTCCGTTTCTGCCTGTTAGCATTTTCAATGCGAGTGGCACACCGGTTCGAATCTTGAAACTGCTGTCGTGCCCATCAGTTTGATGTTCTTGGTACACGTTCACATGCAGGGACAGGCGATGTCAGCAGAATTGTCGATCACACCTCAGGCGGAATTGTGGGCCAGGTACAGTACTGGACTGTATCGCAACGAAGAGCTGGGATTCTCGCTCGATCTCAGTCGAGTGCGGATGAGTCCTTCCGAGCAGTCGGCGATTGCCGAAATGTTCCCCATGGCATTCAGCGCCATGGCGCAGCTTGAAGCAGGGTCAATTGCCAACAAGGACGAAGGCCGCATGGTGGGCCACTACTGGTTGCGTGCCCCGCAACTGGCTCCGACTCCCGAATTGGAAGCAGATATTCTCCAGGCCATTTTCGACGTGAAAGCCTTTTGCCAGGCGGTGCATGAAGGCGAAATTCGTGGCAGTGGTGGCAAATTTACCAATGTGCTGCTGATTGGTATTGGCGGATCAGCTCTGGGGCCGCAATTCATTGCGACAGCCCTGGCCAGCAGCCAAGACAAACTCCACATGTCCTTCTTTGATAACACGGATCCTGATGGTATTGATCTCGTGCTGTCGTCACTGGCCAGCCGACTGGCGACCACACTGGTTGTCGTCGTTTCCAAGTCCGGGGGAACACCTGAAACTCGCAATGGGATGCTCGAAGCCCAGGCGGCCTTCCAATCGGCTGGAATTCCCTTCGCCCCTCAGGCCGTCGCGATTACACAGGCCGGAAGCAAACTCGATCAGACGGCCCAAAGCGAAGGTTGGTTGAAGACCTTCCCCATGTGGGACTGGGTCGGCGGACGAACGTCTGTCATGTCCACTGTAGGGCTGGTTCCTGCGGCACTCCAGGGGCTCGATATCGACGGCCTGCTGGAAGGTGCCGGGCAGATGGATTCGCTCACACGGGTTCCCCAGGTCAAAGAAAATCCTGCCGCACTACTGGCGATGGCATGGTACCACTGCGGACAGGGCCGAGGGAGCAAAGACATGGTGCTCCTCCCCTATAAAGACCGGCTGGCACTTTTCAGCAAATATCTGCAGCAGCTCGTCATGGAGTCTCTGGGCAAAGAACTCGATCGAAAAGGCCAGAAGGTTAATCAAGGAATTGCCGTTTACGGCAACAAAGGTTCGACCGATCAGCACGCTTACGTGCAGCAGTTGCGAGATGGCCTGAATAACTTCTTCGCCACGTTTATTGAGGTTCTCAAAGATCGCCAGGGAGATTCGATCGAAGTCGACGCGGGTGTCACCTCGGGAGATTACCTCTACGGGTTCTATGCCGGAACCCGCAAGGCGTTGTATGAAAGTGGACGTGATTCAATCACGATTACTGTCAACGAGGTCAATGCGCACTCAGTGGGCGCGTTGATCGCTTTGTATGAGCGGGCTGTAGGCCTGTATGCCGAACTGGTGAATATCAACGCCTATCATCAGCCAGGTGTCGAAGCAGGCAAGAAAGCTGCGGCCCAGATTCTGGCCCTGCAGAGTCAGGCGGTCGAAGTCGTTGTCAGAAATAAAGCTTCGCTCACCGCCGATGAAGTGGCCAAGCTGGCGAATGCCTCAGATGTCGAATCGATTTATGGCATCCTGCGCCATCTTGCGGCTAATCCTTCTCGAGGAATCGTCCGGCATCCAGGGAAAACCCCTGCTGAGGATCGTTTCGGTAAACTATAAGCTTTTTTCAAGAATGTCATGCGAGGCAGATGAGTCATTTCCAACAGGTGATCTCCCGCCTGCCGTGCAAGATGTTCCATGAATCATGCCTGTGACAAAGTCAAAGTGATGTGCATGTTGGGCATCACTCTTCTAAAATCTGACAAATGCCGGTCTCATCGTGACAGTCCATTTGAGAACCAGCGACTGAAAACCTCATTGAGTGATTGAGAATTACGGGATTATGGCTTACGTCAACGACAATTATCTGAAGCTCAAGGCTGGTTACCTGTTCCCGGAGATTGGCCGTCGTGTCTCCAAATTCGCCAAGGAGAATCCGCAGGCAAAAGTCATTCGCATGGGGATCGGCGATGTCACCGAGCCATTGCCCGCAGCCTGTATTTCCGCCATGCACACCGCTGTTGATGAAATGGCCCGCCGGGAAACTTTTCGAGGGTACGGCCCCGAACAAGGCTTCGACTTCCTGAGAGAAGCGATTGCCAGGCATGACTTTCAATCGCGTGGTGCCCAGGTTCAGGCCGACGAAATTTTTGTTTCTGATGGCTCGAAGTGTGATACGGGCAACATTCTCGACATTCTTGGCAAGTCGAATGTCATCGCCGTGACCGATCCTGTTTATCCGGTCTATGTCGATACCAACGTCATGGCAGGTCATACAGGCGAAGCAGACGCCGGCGGTCGTTATGCCGGTCTTGTTTATCTACCGATGACTGAGGCCAATCAGTTCGTACCGGCCCTTCCTGAGCAGAAGGTCGATATTGTCTACCTGTGCTCGCCGAATAATCCGACGGGTATGGCGGCTTCGCGATCAGCACTCGAAAAGTGGGTCGATTATGCCCGCAAGAACGAAGCCATTATTTTCTTTGATGCCGCTTATGAGGCATTTATCACCGAAGCCGATGTGCCTCACTCGATCTACGAGATCGAAGGTGCTCGCGAATGTGCCATCGAGTTTCGCAGCTTCAGTAAGACGGCCGGTTTCACAGGAACCCGTTGTGCCTTTACCGTCGTTCCCAAAGGTTTAACGGCCCGCACATCGACTGGTGAAAAGGTGGAACTCCACGGCCTCTGGAATCGCCGCCACACTACAAAATTCAATGGTGTCTCATACATTGTTCAGCGAGGTGCCGAAGCTGTCTATACTCCTGAAGGACAATCGCAGGTGCGGCAGCTTGTCGAGTTCTATCTCGAAAATGCCCGTCTCATGTGCGCTGGTCTGAAGCAGGCCGGGCTGACAGTCTATGGGGGTGTGAATGCCCCTTACGTCTGGTTGAAGACACCGAATGGACTCAGCAGTTGGGACTTCTTCGATCAATTGTTGTCGAAGGCCCATCTGGTTGGTACGCCGGGCTCTGGATTTGGTGCCTCCGGTGAAGGTTACTTCCGCTTAAGTGCCTTTAACAGCCGGGCCAATGTGCTGGAAGCGATTGAACGCGTCAATAAGTTTGTGCAAGGATAGCCAGGATGACCGTTTTGACGACTCCAAACGCTCTGCCGTCGACCAATCTACGTTCTTTATATGCCAGCGGACAGTTTGCCCTGTCGATCGAGATTTTTCCGCCTAAAACAGCAGAAGGTGATGCTGCGCTCAGGCACGCATTGCAGGAATTTTCGACCTACAACCCAGCCTTCGTTTCGTGTACGTACGGAGCTGGTGGTTCGACTCGCAGCCGAACACTCGACTGGTGCCGTGAGATTATCGATCGGGTGGGCGTGGCACCGACAGCCCACTTTACCTGTGTGGGAAGCAACAGCGACGAACTGATTGACTGGCTCGGTCAGGCCTGGCAACTGGGCGTGCGGAACATCATGGCTTTACGTGGAGATGTTCCTCAAGGCGAGACCGAATTCAAGGCCGTCAAAGGAGGATTCAGCCACGCCCGCCAGCTTGTGGAACTCATTCGAAAAGAGTTTCCCGAGATGGGAATTGGAGTGGCCGGCTATCCTGAAAAACATCCCGAAGCCGCCTCGCTGGAAGCGGATATCGGCTTTCTGAAAGAAAAGATCACCGCTGGTGGTCATGCCGTTTTCACGCAACTGTTTTACGACAATGACACTTTCTATCGCTACTGGGAAATGTGCCTCAAACAGGGCATTGATGCACCGATCATTCCTGGAGTCATGCCGATCACTGAGTATTCCCGGGTGAAGCGTATTGTCGAAATCAGCGGCACGAAAGTTCCTGCTGAACTTCTTAGACAACTGGAAGCCGCCCATCTCAGCGATGACAAAGCGGCTCAGCTTGAAATCGGGATCGAATACTCCGTGCAGCAATGTCAGGATCTGATCGATCATGGCGTCCCGGGTCTGCACTTTTATGTGCTCAATAAAGCCCACGCCACCAGCCAGATTCTCCAGTCCCTGGGGCTGAAGAATTCGGAGATCACCACGGGCTGATCATGGCTTGAAACCTGGAATCATCCAAGAAGCAACTGATTTTATTGAGCGTGGGTTTGATCGAAGTTTATCCCCGGCCATTGGGCTCAAGTTGGAAGCAGATTAAGAGCCTTGCTTCCGAGAAGAAGTTAAGGCTTTTGCGCCGCCATTGAATGTCGGCTCTTTTCTCGTGGATCGATTGCTGATTGCCACAAAAATCGTGGGCCAGTCTACAGACGATGTAACAGCTCATCGAGACTGGCTATCGTCTGTGAAAAGTCGATCCATGGCTTGGCATGCGCCAATTGGCTCGCTTGCCCCAGTCGCTCGTTGAGCTGGCCCAGTTCAGTTTTCGCCAATGCTGCTTCATACCAGCGAATTCGTCGTTCCACAAACTTTTGATCGACCTGCAGCAGCCATCGTTGAAGCTGTTCGATCGACTGACCAGAGACAAATCGGGCCGCGACATCCGCTCCACCCGCTACCCCCGCCGTGGCCGCAGCATCCACTGTCAGATGCATCACTCCCTGTGTGGCGACATCCACCAATCCGGGAACAAACATGATCGAAGCAAAGGTCACTCCCACGCGGCCAAAAGCAGCGACCTGATCTAACACCTGCAAAGTCAGCTTCAAGCCGGGCTGTGCTGCCAAAAACGCATGAAAGTCTCTCTCAACCAGGTCTTGAATCTCCTGATGCAGGTCACATTGCTGATGCGATTCCTGCAATTCCTTCAGCACTTTCTCGCGGCCTGTGCTTGAAAGGACCGCTTTAAGTCGATGCTGGAATTCCTTGAGTTCTGCCCGTTCGGAAACCAGCGTGGTCGCTCGATCCATTTCTTCAAACAACCTGGCTGTCGCCAGCGACATCACCTGCCATTCGTCTCTTCGATATTGTTCCACCGGCGAGGCAGGTTTAGCCGAGGATGACGTCAGCCATTTGGCAGGTGCGAGCAGTACTTCGCCCACTTTACCGTAACCCCAATGAATCCTTTGAATCAGAGGAGCCCGCTCCTGAGACCAGATCTTCCACAGGGTCTCGATGACGATCGGCCTGGGAGCTGCCGGCCAATTCAACCGCTGTCCATTTAAGGAGTTTTCCAGAATTGAGGCCAGATCTCGCAGTGATTCGGCTTTATTGCGAAACCCCGCCAGCCACTGGCTGCTCCCCAGCACCACACTCTCCAGAGCCCCGCGAGTCGCTCGCAGCTTCAGTTCACTGAAGTGCAAATCGCTTAAAAGACGAACCAGTTGATTGCTCTCACTCTGACCGGCTTCAATCTCATGCCCGTGGCTCATCGCTCGCTCGGAAAGTTCGCAGGCAAGTGGGATAAACTCCAGCTTCAGTTCGCGCAACTGCCGCTTCTCTTTCGAACTATCGCGCGGCACTGCAAAGACAGCCAGAGGATTCACTTCTGTCTCGGCGACAAAGGTTTTCAGCCATTGCTCCCAGGTCTTCTCAGGGTCCGGCCAGTCGAGCTTGCAGAAGACCACAATCACGCTTTTCTTCTGGCGAGCTGCTTCTCGAAAAAACATTTTGACGGCTGCGTCGTTGTACTTCTGATCGGTCAGCACACCAATCAAGACATCGCTGGCCTGACAGATCATCGAAGCTCGAAGCAGATTCTCCGTCACCACGCTGTCGATATCGGGCGTATCGAGCAGCAGAAGATTCGCGGGAAGATGATTGCCAATCGTGGTGAACAGCAGATTGTCCGCATCGCCAAACCGCTCTGGGTTGGACGGGAAGGTACTGCCTGTCAGCCGCTCTTGTTGCACCCTCCGATTCTCAGGAAGTGCTGCGACCTGAAAGCCCGGGAAGATAGCGTGCAATGAAGCCGACTTCGCAAATTCAGTCGGCACCAGACAAACCGGATAACGCGTAAATCCCGCATGAGGATTGGCCTCGCCAATCGCTTCACCTGCCAGATGATTAAAGATGGTAGTTTTGCCGGTATTCGTCCCTCCCACAATCGACACCACCAGAAATGGTTCGCCAGTCAATTGTGGCAACAGCTTGTTGCTCAGTAATCCATACCATTCCGATTGCTGATACTGGTCGTCAGTTTCCAGCCGTTCGCGAGCGGCTTCTGCAACTGTTTCCAGTTGAATCGCAAAGACTCTCAGCTTTTCGCTCAACGGTTGAAGTTCCAAACCCATGTCGATCCCGGAAATCGATGTCTGTTAATCGTTTCTGATGGGAGGCAGCTTCTCCCCAGTCATTAGATCTTCCCCAGAGACTCGATTCTGAACCATTCTCCGCTCAATTCCAAGTTGTCATCTTCTCGTACACCTGTCGAACAAGCCTCGCAAGGACACTGACGGTGAGGCACCTCCGCCACCTCAGGAAAGCTTCCCCAGCCCGCAAGCTTTGCCTTTTGGGATCAGCTTGCCTTGTTCGCGTGTTGGTCAGTCAATGAAAAGTCTCTTCGAGAATTCATCAGGTTGTTTCAAGTCTTTCTCATGAGGCGTCACTTCTGAGGTTAAATTTTTGAATGTGATCAGGTACGCAGATACTGCTTTCGGTTTCGTATCACGCTGTCTTTGGTTTTGAGTTCCAATGAGCAGTGATTGGTTCTGTCTCGTCCCTGCTCATGAGATTCGGATGATCAATCGATTGAGGAATCGGTGAGGCTATGCCATACGACGAGTTTCTGACATCACTCATTCAGCAAGCGATGATGGAACTCCAATCCCTTGTCCATCAGCGATTCCTGCACAGGCAGACTCTCTGGGGACTTGTCACGCCGCTGGTTTGTCTCGGGCTGTCGAATACCAGCCTGGCTCAATATGAAATAGGTCCTCCTGCCACAGGTGCTGGCCCACATCATGCAGCGCAATACGGATCTGGGCAGTCGAGAGGAAACTCTCCCGCTCGACCTCCAGCGGCGGGATATTCTTATCAAGCATGGCCTTACCGACAGTCTGCCCCTGCGATGCCTCCGCAGGGAAATCCCACAGCACCTCAACGGGGTCTGTATCAGATCCAACCCCCCCCGGTGGAAAGATCATCAAACCAGCCGCCCTTCAATCAGTACTCCCCGGGAGCGAATTCACGTCAACCAGGTGGCTATCAAATGGGTGGCTATCCACAAAAATCCTATGGGCCGGGCAACACTCCATCGGGGGCCTACGATCATCCCCCTGCTGATCGAAGAAACACGCCGGGGTCGGCGGGATTACTGGGGCCAGGCCAATCTTCCAATCGTGATCTGCCCAGTCAACCAGCAGCAGCCGGAGCGACGTTGACACCCAAATCGATGCAGGAACTGGATCCCAGGGCGAATTCCCGACCTGCTGGATCGCTGTCACCTTTTGGCAAGCCTTCGTCTGAGTCGCAAGAACCAGCAAATCCTGAGTTGGCTTTTCCTCAGGCGGCGCTGCAAGTACAGCCCGTGGTCGGGCAACTGGGGAGCCAGGGGACTTTACTCGTGCAGGTGCGAAATACGGGCGTGGCTGCAGCCACAGGCCTGACTCTGGAGTTGGAATCAACATCGGCCTTACCTCTTGGCCATCAGGAAGCAGATCATAATCATCTGCGAGAACGTCGGCTGACTTCTCAAAACAGTCGCAGTTTTCACATCCCTGTCAATCAATTGGCTTTTGGGGAGTCGAGAGAGATCGCCATTCCGATGACGGCGAAAACACTGGGAGATCATGTCGTTCGTTGCCGGGTGATGGCGGGTCAACAGTCTCTTGATGAAGTTTCCAGTACAGTGCGGATTATTCCCCGTCATCTCGAATTTGAGCTGGTGGCCAGCCATCATCGCCAGATCAATTCTCCATTGGGAAGTACCATTCGCGTCAAAAATGTGACTTCACAACTCATTTCGAAAGTGGCTGTCCGACTCGCTTTTGACGACGCCCTGGAAGCGACTCGTCTTGGGGCGGCAACAGCGGTCGAACCGGGACTGATCGAATGGCAGATTGAAGCTCTCCAACCGGGTGAAGTTGCCTGGTTGCCGATGGAATTCACAGGCCGCCGTCCATCTCAGGAAAGCTGTTTGCGGGCAACTCTCAGTCGCAATGACATTCCGCTGGATCAACTTGATCATCCTGTCTCGCTCGCGGATGACCGATTGCCTGTCACTCTTGATATTCTGGATCGTCAGGAACCTTCATCGGTCGAAAGCCAGCGTTCAGTAATCGTTGTGGTTCGCAATCACGGGTTTGATCCCTGTCAGCCCGTCGTCGGGATACAACTTCCGGCAGGTTGGAAGCTGGCCAGTGTGACCGATCCGAAAGCCGGCAGGAACTGGCAGGTGCGATCAAAAGCTGGTGAATTGCTGCTCTCCCCTTCTGCCACTGTCGATGCAGGAGAGGCTGCCGTGATTGGATTGGAATTGATCCCGCAGTCGGCAGGGACTGGCACGCTAATCGGCCGGCTCTACTCCAATGCTCGTGCAGTGCTCAATCAACCTGCAGGATCGGTCCTGCCCGATCTGGAAGTGGAAGAACAACTCGCGATTCACGCAGGCTCTCAGTAAGGAGAACTGCCTGTTCGAGAGACTCCCCGGTTCAAGGATTATCGGTAGAACGATCGTCTGAACCACTGCCGCTTTTCTTGCCAGGTGATGAGCCCCAGCTGGGTTTTTCGAGAGTGGATGCCCATTGGTGATACAGGGCTTCAAGCTGGTGAAGTTGCTGGGAGTGTGTCGCAGACAGGTCCTGCTGCTCGTAAGGATCGCTGAAGAGATCAAACAACCCGGCCTGATCACCCTGATCTTCGTTACCCGCGACCGCTTTCAAGTTTCCGTGTCGAATTGCCCATCGTTTTCCAGACTTCCAATAGAGCGGTCGATCGACCAGACGTTGGGTTTTGCCAGTCATTCTTGGAATCAGGCTGATGCCATCCAGCTTCTGACGATCAAACTGGCGCTTCTTCAGTTCCTCATCGTCAACACCAGCCACTTCGAGGATGGTCGGGAATAGATCGAGAGCAATCACAGGTTCATCGATCACTTGACCGGGAGGAATCTTCGCAGGGTATTGAACGAGAAAAGGAATTCTTGTTCCTCCTTCCCAGGTTGAGCCTTTTTTCCCATGCAGCGCACCATTGTCGTGACCGCCTGCTCCGCCATTATCGTTGATAAAGATCACCAGGGTATCCTTCGACAGGTTACACTCCTTCAGGGCATCGAGAACTTTGCCAACAGCGCGATCGAGAGCGATGGTCATCGCATAAATCTTGTTGCCGTCAGCCGCCTTCAAATCGGCTGCCGTGGCATCGTTGGGGCTATGAGTCGCATTGAATGCCAGATAGATCATCCACGGTTGAGACTGCCACTTATTGATGTAGGCAATGGCCTCATCGGCCAGATGATCTGTCATGTAGTCGAATTTCTCCTCAGGGATCGCAGTCCGATCGCGCAGCATCTGATTCAAACGAGTTGGTTTCTTGAGAGGGAAATAGCTTCGCGAGCCCTGCAGAAAACCGTAGTAATCGGTAAAGCCCCGTTCCATGGGATGAAACTGTGGGGCATAGCCCAGGTGCCATTTCCCGAGTGCAATCGTTCGATAGCCATCTTCCTTGAGAAGTTGAGGAAGCAAAGTTTCTGATCGTGGGAGCCCGTTCGTCTCGCTATAGGCTGGCGGAATATTGAACTCATGCCCAAATCGCTGTTGGTACCGTCCGGTCAACAACCCTGCTCGCGATGGACTGCAGACACATCCCGAGACATATCCCTGTCGAAAATGGACACCGTTCTTACCAATCGAATCAATATGCGGGGTCTTGTAACGGGGATGACCTTGAATCGAAAACTCGGCATGTCCGCAGTCATCAGAGAGTATCAATAAGATATTGGGGCGACGTTCCCTGGATGTTTCTGTTGAAGCCCTTTGAGCCAAAGCCAGTTGACTGGTGAGTTGAAACGCCAGAATCAGCACCAACCACAGTCTCATAATGGAAGATCTTCTCATCAGTTCTCTGCAGTCTTTTTAAGCGGCCCTGGTTTGTTCCATGAAACATGGCGGCTGAGAATCAACGCCTGATCACAGAAAAACTACAACCAATGTGGTTGCGTATCAATGGGATAGACAAAACACACAGCAATTTGCGGTACTGACCGATCGGCACAAACATGAGGTCTATCGTCAGGCAATTAAACCGCATGCCGCTGGCGGTAATACTTCAGACCTGGGGCGAAGAAGCTCCAGGCAACGACGATGCCGTAAATCGTTAAGTCAAGATCCCAGTCTGTCCAGGCCTTCATACCCGCCATCACAAAGGCGGTGGCGTAAAGCACCAGTGCCTGCACATAGAACTTGCCCGAAAGCACTCCGGCTTTAATCAGAAAGACCGCACCTGCCAGAAGTGCCAGCACCGGTGAAAGGGTCAGCACTGGGAGGTTCATCATCCATTCGATGAAGAACAAGAGCGTACTACAGATGGTACTTGCCGCCCAGACGTGGGCAATCTGCCGCTCGACAAATGTGATGGGCCCGGAACGTCGGCGCAACTCCCAGAAGATAAAGGCCCAGATTCCCACACCCACCGACCACAAAGCAACATAAGGCAATCGCGAAACCACCCCTTGCCAGTGCATCAAGTTCGTGATCAGGCACAATTGCAACACCACAAAGCTGTGCCACATCCATAACAGGCCCCAGTTCTCCAGCACCTGGGCATGATGTGTTTCCCGAAACGCGCGGGTAATCACCTGTGTAAAATGCGAAGACCTCGCTGCAATCGGTTCATTATGCAGGTAGGCCTCAAGATCATCTGCCATCGCATCGGGAGTGGCATACCGCAAATCGGCCGGCTTCTGCAGGCATTTGAGGGCAATCATCTCCAGATCGGAATCAGCCTTCGGGTTCAGCATTCGCGGCGGTACCGGGTCCTGCTCCAGCACCAGCAGAATCGTATCGACAGGTGAAGAAGCCTGAAATGGCGGCCTCCCCGTGAGGAGCGCATAAAGAACGGCCCCCAGACTGTACACATCAGTCAAGGTGCTGACTTCACCACGCTGGCCGGCAGCCTGCTCGGGAGCCATGTACCCGGGCGTTCCCAAAATGGCACCACTCTGCGTCAATGTGGCCGGCGCTTTGGGATCGTCACTTTCCATTGAGAATCGTTTGGCCAGCCCAAAGTCACTCACATAAGGTGTCCCATCGGCTTCAATAAGGATATTCGAAGGCTTCAAATCGCGATGCAGAACACCTCGTCGATGAGCATCACCAATCGCGCGGCAGATAGGGAGCATGATCTCGGCGGCTTCACGATTCGGGATCGGGCCATCGATAATCCGCCTGGCGAGCGTTGTGCCTTCAATCAATTTCATGCTGAAGTAAGGTCGATTTTCGAACGTCCCTACTTCATAGACCGGGACAATATGCGGATGATCGAGCCGGGCTGCCGACTCGGCCTCTGAGCGAAAGCGGGCAATATCAGTGCTCGAGGCCAACCGCCCTTGCAGAATCATCTTCAGTGCCACAATCCGGTCGAGCGACTTCTGCCTCGCCCGGTAGACGACACCCATACCACCCCGGCCCAATTCGTCGAGGAGCATATAGTCATCGACTTCACGCGGACGGTGAGGGGCATCACCTCGCTCTCCATCGGGAGTATCGTTCCAGAGATGTCGCCATGTCGAGTCAGTCCTGACTCTCTCGACGGTGCGGGAATTTCCTTCGCCGCTTTCAATGCCAGATTCACCAGCAATGCTCGCATGAGAACTGGCCGCCAGGCCCTCCGTCATCAGGATTGTTCCCCAGAGCATTCTCAATTCGCTGGCCAGGCGCGGATACTGGCGGCAAACAACCTCCAGATCAACCGAGCCCCCTTCCTGCAACCGCCGGACAAGTTGATCAGCCAGCTCCGCCAGTTGAGCTTCTTCATCGGATGAAAGCGAAGGAATTGTGGACATGCCAATACTCGCTACAAAAATATCATATCCACTAGAATTCGTCGTTTTTGCAGGTACTTGCTAGATAATCGATGAGCACCCAATGAACCGATCGTAACTGAAGTGACAAGGTCTATACCAACGGCTTACGACCAACGTAGACATAATGCGGTGCTCGAACAAACGGCATATAAGGGACTTTGCCACGCCGCTCACTGAGGACGACTGTCTCCAGATGGCTTTGCAGGTAGGGCAAGTGATCGCCCGAAAGAAAGACGTTGTCTGTCGCAAACCAGATCTGCCAGAAGTGACGTGTCGACCACGCATGACGCACATTCCCTTCGGGGGGATATTTGCGGCTGACGTAAAAGTCGACAATTCCCAGCACACCCCCCGGCTTCAGCATTCGAATCGCCTGATCGACCGCCTTATGCCAATCCGGGATCATCGTCAGCGAGTATGAAAACGTCACCACATCGGCCAGGCCTTCTGGTGGCAAAAATGTTGTCGCATCGTGGTGAATCGCTTTGACGTTCTGCCAGCCGCGCTGCTCAATCCTTGCCTGAGCAACTTTGAGCAACGAACTGGAGAGATCGACCAGGTAAACATTCGAAAACTCTTTAAGCCGCTCGCCCCAGTTCTCGGCGTTTTCTCCAGTTCCCGCACCCAGATCAACCCACACACCACCGGGAGGTGCCGGTAACTGGTCGAACAGATCCTTTTTACCGTGCAGCAATCTTTTGCGGAAAGAATCGTAGCCGGAGGCCTGACCTTTATAAAAATCTTCGAGCCGCTCTTCGTGTGTCTGCCCGCGACCTTGCCGCACAATCATGTGCCAGAGGATTTTCATATCGCTCCAGAAGCTGCCGGAACTCGCGGCAGAGACTGGCGATGTGGAATGGGATGAGGCGGTATTCACAGATGAATTGGCAGGAGGAGTGGTCATATATTTCTCAGGCTTTGTTATCGAGCAGCATGGCTCGATGGCATCTGGCATGTGGTGACTGTTGGCAAGTGATGACTGTTTAAGTGACGACTGTTTTTAAGTGACGACTGTGTGCCATGCTTGCGGCTCTGAGCAAGCATGTCTTCAGGGTTGTCAGTGATTCATTTCAAATTGTGATCATTCCAACTGTGACCAAAGGAGCGGCTTCAGAGGATCAACCACCTGGCCAAAGATCTCATCCCCCCTAGTGTCAACTGCAGACATCATCCCTGCAACTGGACGGAAAGATTTCCCACAGGTTGAGAAGACTCCCTTGATGGAACAGTTTTGCTGGGAGCGATTCATCTTACGCGGGTGGCTCGTCTTTCTTCTGCTGTTGTCGCTTGATCTCCAGCAGTTTTTCATAGGTCGATTTAGCAGCACCTGGTGATGGCTTTTCCGTCTGAGTTTTTTCTGAAGTGGGGGGAGTCTTTGCCGGGGGTAATGGCGGTGGAGTCACCGGTGGCTTGCGAATGACCGGTGGCCGCTGCGGTGGAGTTTTCCGCGATGACAGTGCCTCAGAGGCAGGTTTGCCGGTCTCCGTGGCGGTCTGCTGCGAACCGGACTTTTTCTGATCGAGCAACGTCGACATTGTCGAGGTGACTTCCCGGCGGGGCCTGAACCAGCCTGCCACGACAGACCAATCCCACTGAATGCGTCTCAAACCGACATCGAGAGGGACAAGACAGGCCAGTGCCACAAGAAACCAGTCAAAAATCGGGCGAGAACTCTGTCGTGGCTCGCGCTCTTTGGGGAAGAGTTCGTCACTTTCCGGATTGCCCGTCAAGACACGACCGCCAGTCCTTTGGGCAATCTCTTCGAGTAACTGCCGGTTCGATCCAAACCGCAGATATTCCGGCGAGTAAGCCAGCACAAAACCGCCAAATGTCGATTCCTTCCGTTCAGCCGGTTGACCGTCCACTCCGATTTTTGTTCCCGAACCTGCCACCGAAACGTAATAGCGACCCTGCCCCCAGAGCGGAACCAGTGCCTGGTAGCGACGCGGCCCCACCTGCCGGAAAGTGAGGCTCTCTGAACGATCATTCGGGCCACCCACACGTCCGGTGATTTCCAGAAAGCCCTCTTCCGGAGCAAAATCTTCGACAATGACCACACCCTGCGCTCCTTCGACATACGTGCTCAAGCGCAGTTGTGTGTCTTTGCGGATGCGGGCGATATCCGTGGTGAGCTGATTGAGGAAATCCTCATACTTGCCCCAGGCCACCCAGTCTTTTCCCCAGTTCTTGCCAAGTTCAGAAGTGAAAGCCGCCGTCTTCCCTAACCCGTGCTGGCGAATCGCCAGAAGTGGATCCAGTTGAGACTCTTCCTCTTTGGACCCGGGCGGAACCTTGAGCACCACCTGGGCATCGGGCTTGGCGGTCGTGAGCACATACCCTTTCAACTCAGGTAATGAACTGATGCCTTTCAGAACTGGCGAACTCGAAGAGACTTCCGGGAAGAAGTCGCGATTCTGAATCATCGACCGGCGGAGTGTCTTCGATTCCTTGATGAAGATCGCAGGGAGCTGATTCGGATTGGTTGGCTTGTAATAACGCCCGCCAGTAATTTGTGCGATCGATGTCATCGTCGGCGTATCGACATCGCCGTGTGGAAAAACAGCGACCGTACTGATGGTGACCTTCGCGTCAATGAATCGCTTCAAAAGATCGGGCGAGGCTGGTGAAGGATCTCCATCGGAGATGATGATCATGTGTTTCGACGAAGCATCGCTCGCTTCGAGTCCATCGATTCCCATCTGCATCGTCTGCTGGAAACTGGGCATATCCCCAATCTCAGCCGAGTTTATCAGCAGTGACAGCTCTTCATACTTTCCTGCCGGTGTAAGCTCAAAAATCCACTTCTCACCATCGTTGTAGTCATAGGCCAGGACGCCCACTTCATCCTGTTCGCCCAGAACCTTAATGGCCTGCTTGGTGATTCGCTTGCCCCAGGTGTTTCCTTCCGGAAATTCACAGGTATGCAGAATAATTGCCAGTGCTCCCTTAGGAAGCACCTTCTTCTGTGTGATATCCATTGTGACAGGAAGAATCTCTTCGACAGCCGTTCGATGATATCCCCCGGGGCCAAAGCTCCCCGGCCCACCGACCATCAGAAAGCCAGTTCCCAAATCGAAAACACTGTCCTTGAGTGCCTGCAATTGAACACTATCGAACTCATTGGCAGGGACATTCACAAACAAAATCGAGTCGTAAGGAATCAGTGAGGAAGGGTCTCGCGGAAAGTCGACTCCGGCCATCACGTCGACCTGTTTTTTGGCCTTGTTGAGAGATTCGACCAGTGGTTCCCAGTCAAGTGGATTCCCCGCAGGATCGTAAACAACGAGGATTTTCCCTTCCCCTTCGACGACAATCCCACCCATGGCCATATTGTTTTGCGCCAGGCTGTCGGCTTCTGCCTCGGGTTCAATGGTGGCGGTATATTCGTAGTATCCGGGCCGGCGTAAGGCGAGCGGGACTGCCAGGCGTGTCTTCCCTTCGCGATATGAAATCGTTTCTTCCACAATCGGCTGGCCGTTCTCACGCACAACCAGCTTGCCCTGACCAGCCGACAAGGCCGAGACGATCACTGCGGCTTCATAGGTCTCGCCGATCTTGACGTTGGTCGGAAGATCGATTCGCTCGACCCAGACCTCATGTTCATAGTCATATTCAATAGGCACCACATCGACAGAAATCTTGCGGGATTTCAGTTCATCGAGAATCCGGTCGAGACTCCCTTCAGTCTGAGATCCATCGGAAAACAGGACAATCTTCCCCGCCTGATCATCTGGCAGCATGGCACTTGAAAGGGAAAGTGCCTGCTCGATATTGGTGGCATCACCACGAATATCAGTATTGAGTGCCTCAGCTAGAAACGTGGTACGAGGCGGTAATTCCACAGCCGCATTACGTCCGAAGACAGCCAGCCCGGCTTCATCGCGAGCCGGTTTTTTCGTCACAGTTTCTGCAATATAGCGCAGCACCTGATCCTTGGCGGAGCGGCCAATCGAATCGGAAGTATCCAGCACATACATCAGCGATTGTCGGTCGTTCTCACGAACAGCGCGGGGTTCAGCCAGCAGAAATGCCAGAACTCCGACCATTGCCAGACGAACCCACAGTGCCATCCAGGACCTTAGCCAGGGTAAGCCCGGCATCCCCGCCATGTGCAGCCACCAGACCCACACACTCAAGAGCACCAGCGTGAGTGACCAAGGCCGGGTCAACAGCAACACCCGGCTGGCCTCCAGCCAGAAGGCAATGCCCACGGTCAAGGCCATCGAGATGAGTAATGGCGCAACAGTCCAGGGCGTCACTGGCTTGCGGGCCGGTGGAAAAAGTCGCATCAGCAGGTACTGTGCTTGTTGCCACATCACTTAGAAAAATCTTGACCACTCAAGGAAAAACATTTCTGCCGAATCGTGCCATGAAAAAGGCTTGGTGAATACCCTGAATCTCCGGGTTTCAACGAGAAATTTTCCAGCAGACAATCCGGCGATTTCCTGTATCGGCCACATAGAGCCTTCCCTCAGGATCGTAACACAATCCCCAGGGAGTCCGCAGTGGTTCCGCAGCAAAACCTCGTCCCAGGAGTTCACCGTTCGCCGAAAGCCTCGTGACCTGCCCGCTCGCATACTCGACAATCCAGAAATCGATCGATTTTCCCGCCTCTCTTGAACCTGATGCAATGTCATAAGGATAAGCCAGTTCGGCCTGGTTGAAATCGTTCTGCAAGAGCTTCCCCGTCTGTGCATCAAAGACCTGCACCCGACTGTTGAAGGCATCGACAATGTAGAGTCGATTCTCCGACCAGACGACACCGCTGGGCCTTTGAAACTCTCCCGGCCCCAGCCCAAATCGCCCCATTTCCAGCACCATCTGGCCCTCGGTCGTCAGCTTCTGGCAGCGATCATTCGAGCCATACTCACAAACATATAGAAAGCCTTCCGGGTCCTGGGTAATCGCGACCGGATAAATGAACTCCGCTGGCCCTTTCCCTTCTTGGCCAAACATGTGGCTGAGGGTTCCATCGGGATGAAAAATCACCACTCGATGATAATGCGTATCTGCGACGGCAATCCGCCCGTCATTCAGCACACAGATCCCTTCGGCTTTCCCGACCGAATACTCGGGCATATGCCACTTCCGCACGAGCTGATGATCGCGGTCATACACCAGCACGCGGCCGGCTGTATCGAGCACCAGCAATTCCCCTGCGGAGGAAACACACAATCCGCGTGGTGCCGGGACAAGCGGCCCATCGGCTGGGAGCATCCAGCGAGTTTCCTCTGCGATGACCACCCGGGGTTCATCGGCTTTCCAGCAACCAGACATGCTGAGCAGCAGCGCCACGAAGAGCAGCAGTGGCAGCCACCGCAATCTCACGCGGCTCCCCACAGGTGGAAAACTTCGCTGCCCGGCAACCCACAGTGTTCTTGATGGTTTTGGACCATCCACGATTGTGCGGGCATCCGGTGGGGTTGCCTGTTCTCGAAGAGCACGCAGTTCCAGTACAGAGAGCGGCCCGACGGTCTCCAGACTCTCCATCACCATCGAGGAATCGTTCGCCGCCAGAACCTCGACCTGTTCAGGACGTACATTCGCATGCGGCAATTCTTCACTCCACCAGAAGGATTGCTCTGTCTTCGAAAACCAATTGGTCGCCCCCAGCATCCAGGCCACTTCTTGTGTCTCGGGTGATCGATAAAGATCGACAGGCCGACCACTGGCCAGCAATTTTCCCTCGGCGAGAATCAAGAGATGGTCGGCACATCCCAGCACGAGTTCCGGCTGGTGAGTGCTGTAGATCACGTTCGTCTGCTGCTCCTTCCAGTAACGAGTCAAACTCTTCCAGAGAGAATGTGTCAGACTCGCCTGCAGATGAACGCAAGGCTCATCGAGGACAAGCACCGGTGCTTTCGAAATGACGGCTCGAGCCAGGCTGAGCCGCGATTGTTCGCCTTGCGAGAGCTGACTGGGCAAGCGATGTGCAGGGTGCAGTTCAAACAGTGAAATCCATTCTTCCACCTGCGCTGACGTTGAGCCAACAGGTGCCGTGGCCTGTAAATGCTCAGCAATCGTCAAGTCGGGCCAGAGGCCGAAATCGGCGGGCATCCACGCGATCGGCAAAGTCAAGGATTCATCGATCACCTGATTGTTCGCAGTCTGATGCCAGTGGAGCTTCCCTGAGCTCGGCTCTTCGAATCCTGTCAGCAGATTCAAAAGTGTCGTCTTCCCCGCTCCGGATGGCCCCATGACGGCTGTCAGACCGCACGGAATCGTGGTGGTGATCCCGTCCAGCCGCTCACGACGGGCACTGGCCTGAACAGTTCGCGCCGAAAGAGTTCGTGACTGTGCCGAAACGTGATCAAGCTGACAAAGACCGGAAGGAGCTGACAAAGAAAATCCTCAATTCACAGGCTGTGTGAGCCGAAGTGATGCCAGTGACGAACGGTGGTAGAAACATTGGCTTCAGCCTAAGAATTTCGAGTCTGCCGGGCAATCACCATTGGCGGCTCGTGGACTATAGGGCCGGGGGTCGAGTCCCCGGGAATCGTCTCGCCTGTGATCGCACGCTGATGGAGATCAGCATGGCCAGCATCGAAAGGAGGACGAACGGCACAATCGCCAGGAGCAAAGCTTCAGCCGTCAATGCTGCGGAATGCCCGTAATGCATGAAGTTGTAGAGTCTGACTGTCCCAGTGGCCATGCCGGTGGGTGCCAGTAGCGCAGTCAGCAGCACATCCGCACAGGCGAACGTCGCAATCAGCACTCCGAGCCATAACCTGGGCTTGAGGGCGACTTGAAACCGCCAATTCGCCAGCTTCTGAAGAGTTGAACCCGTGGGGAATCCTTCGGGAATCGTTCGATCGAAACCCATTTCTGTATGGGCCAATCTACGCCATTTCCACTGCCCCTTCCGCCTGAGCACAAGATCTGACAGAGAGAGAGCAGCGGCCGGTTGCCTCGATTGCAACATCGATTCCACCAGCCATGCCAGAGGAAAGATCTTGATCACCACACCAGCGAGCAGCCAGAGAGGCAGGCTCATGCGCAAGCCTGTGGCATCGGCCAGAGTGACACTCAGACCACGAAGCACCAGCCCTATAGTCAATGCTCCCAACAGGCCCATGGTCAACAGCCCATAACCCAACCACCTGGCAAATTCAAACTGCCGACGACTTGCAGAATGTGTCAGACTTCTGGTCGTGTATTGAGCCAATCCCAGGGCGATCATGGTGGCTGTGGTTGCAAGCAGCAGGCTGGTCACCACTTCATTCAACAAAATCACCCGCTGTCGGCCACCTTGCCACAGGTACTGTCCCATCCCCCACGCGTCTTGCATGATCAGCCAGACGAGGGGCGAGAACATCACACCCAGCAGCACCAGCCACAGGCCTCCTCCGACAACACTCCATCTTTCCAGCTTCGATGGTCGATTTTCAGTCGAATTTTGATGTGGCTGAAGATTGCCTGAGACAAAAAAACTGTGCTGAGTTTGACCAGCGAGTGCCAGCAGTAACGCGATCACGGCTGGAAAAATCACCAGTTTTAAGGTCTGGTTCAGCGGTAAACCTCCCGCATGATCGACAAAGAGATCATCAGTCCATGTTCTCACCCCCAGGAGTGCACTCAGTTCAAACTCCTGAAAAGTGAACAGCAGCACGAGAGCAAGAGCCCATTTCCAGCGCGACCACGAGCCGCGATACTGAGGCGACTTGGGTAAAGGGCGATGCATTCGGGCCAGGTCCCGCCCCAGCCACTCCGCAGACGATGAGCTTTCTTGCCGAGGCCCGCACAAAATCAGCAGCAGGGCCAGAGGCGTCATCCGCGTCAGCAGTAACCCCTGATAGACGAGTTCGCCTTCAATCATGGAAAGCCCGGTGCGATTCCAGGCGTATGTCAGGAGCAGGGGGGGCACCATCCAGACGATGACAGCGAGGGCTGCGATCCACGGTCTGATGAGCACAGAAATTCTGGTCTCAGATCGCCAGAGCGAGGCCATTGACCACGCCAATGGCCATGCGAGACTCGTGATCAGAATCGCTCGCAATAACGTGAGGATGACCGATTCTGTCATTCTCATCGAACGACATCCTCTTGCCTTAACCAGTTGACGGCCTGTTCGCGGGCTTTGATCAACTCTCCATTTTCGACCATGGTCGCGAGGGGCCAGGCCTGTTGGCGAAGAGTCATCCACGGCTTCACTTCTTCGGGAAGCTGCTCATCAGCAACAGTTCCCAGTGGAATTTGCCGGGCTCCTGATTGAGCCAGCGCCAGTTCGACTTCTGGTGAAAGGAGGTACTCGATAAGTTGGAACGCTTCCGGTCTGGGGTGATTCTCCTTCAGCCGACGATGAGCAATCAAAGCCACAGTATTCGGGATAAGGATGGGTCTATTTCTATAGAGCAGTGGAAACATGGAAACAGCCGCCCCTTCATCAATCGCCGAAAACGCATCATCGGTATCAGTCCAACCCAATACCGCTGCATTGGTAGCCACGAGGTTTTTGACAGCACCATTCCCTGCCACCACTCGCAAATGACGCTGACTCACAGCCTCCCGCAGGGACTTCTGAATCATTTCCAATCCCTCCTCCTGTATCATCAGGCTCACTTGAGTCAACGTTGTCCCGTACAGTGGCCGGGCAATGGCAACACGCGAAAGATCCTCCTGCTTCTCGAAATACTGGGCAAACAACTCGGCCGGTGTTCGGTCAGGCTGTTCTTTCTTTAGCTGTGCTGCGAATTCATCCGTCGCAATCCAGACACGCGCCCTAGCGGCAAAACCTGTCCAGCGGCCCAGAGCATCACGATCTCCTGGAGATCGCGCTTTCCAGCCAGGCCCCTGATGTGCGATCAGCCGGTCTTTCTCAGCGAGCGCAACCATGCCTAAAAGCTCGTTATTCCAGAAGAGGTCGCACTCGGTCGTAGCACCTTCACTGATCAGTTGATCGACGAGACCCAACGATTTCGTGGCCTCCGTGTCGTATCGCACAACCACCGGGATCCCCGTTTTTTCAGTAAACCGGCGGAGAATCGGCTCGGCATAAACAGCATCGTGCGCACAGAACACAACGAGTGAGGACGCAGCCGGTTGCTGGATCCAGCTCCAGAAGATGAAGAGCCCCACAGCACCGACCATCGCCAGAGGCCACCACAGTCGAGCGGATTTTTCGCGATGATTCGATCCGCTCAACCTGAGTGCCTCGTGTTCAAGTTCCCAAATGTGCTGCCAACTGGATTCATCAGTTTATCGCTGCGAACATTGTGTCTCCACGCTCTGTGATCAGCAATAAGCTGACATCACGGGAATCGTTCGACAATTCTGCTTGCGCTCACCTTCAATTTCCCTGTTGTACCACGCTCTGAGACTGCTGCTCTGGAAGTTGCTCCAGCGCCAGCTCATAACACGCCGCCATTTCGGCATTGCGCAGATAAAGTTTGGAACCAATGACCACGGGATGATTCCATGTCTTGCCTTCGATGGCGGGGAACCGGGCCAGCTCAACAGGTTTGGCAGGATCAGCCTTCAATAAAACGACTTCGCCCGTTTCGCTGGTGACCAGAAGTTGACCCGCATCGGGCAGCAGCAAAACCTGGCCATTCCCGTAGCGCCCCCGTTTCCACGCGCGCTTGCCAGTTTCTAATGAAACACAGGTAAAGATGTTGCCATCAAAGCCGTAGAGAGAATTCTGATATTCAACGAAGTCATTGAAATCCGGCTTCAAATCGCGAGAAGTCCAGTCTTCCGTCACTTCCCACTGGTCACCCTTTTGGCGTGCTGTCACCTTACGGGTTCCTAACCCTAAGCTGGTCGCAATGAATGCCGAGTTTCCCACCACCAGTGGCTGCAAGGCCCGATAATTGTCGCCAGCCCAGCGATGTTCCCAGATCGTGTGACCATCGGCGACATCCAGAAATTGCAAACCGGCATTCGTACTCATGAGCAAACCGCTCACACCATCAAAGGTCGCCAGTTGAGCGGAACTGTAGCTGTGATCGCCCGAAGGGACTGCCCACGCCAGTTCACCATCAGCCACCCGATAGGCGAGAACACCTTTGTTTTCTGCACCACCGGCATGCACGATCACCAATCCCTGCACCACTAAAGGTGATGAGGCAAAACCCCACATGGGTGGTTTTCGCCCAGCATCCACCTGGAGATCGCGCGTCCAGCGCTTGGCTCCCGTGACCGGGTCCAGTGCCAGTAGTACTCCATTGGCACCCAGTGCAAAGAGACCTTCATCGGCAATTGTCGGAGTTGCCCGAGGGCCGGCTCCCGCCACGGCTTCCCAGAAGCGGCTGGGATATGTGGTGGCCCAGATTGTCTCACCGGTGGACGCATTCAAGCAGACCACCGCTTCGTCTTCGCCGCGCTGTTCCTGAGTGAACAGCCGATTTCCTGCGACAGAAAATGATGACCAACCGGGGCCAATCGGTTTTTTCCAGATCGATTTCGGAGGTGTCTCCTCCCAGTTCGACTTCAGGACAATCCCCGGTTGACGTCCATCACGAGCGGCTCCTCGAAATGCCGGCCAGGCGGCATCAGCCAACAAGATCTTTTCCGCTGGAGCAGGGCTGGGAGTGTCAGCAGACTGACTGGCAACGGTTTGCAGATACCGCTCTTCAGCAGTCGGGATCCAGCGCCAGGAGAGTTCGGGTTGAAAGGTTCCGTCCACCCCAGCCGATTGCAACAAATCCCAGTATCCCAAGGTGAGAGCTACTGCTCCCAATGCCACCGGCAACCGCCACCTGGGCTGGGCTGCCAGAAGGCATAAACTCACGGCAAAAGCGCCCGCTCCGTAAGGCACGACATACATGATGGCATTCATGTTGGCCAGACTCGGATGCAGAAGTGTGATGGAAATTCCGATCAAGGCGATGGTGAGCAGCGCACCCAGCAGCCGTTCGCGAATCGTGGAGCGACTGAATGTGACCCACCACAGCAGGATCAACACACCTGCGACGGCAGGGCCTAAGAAGCTCGCAAAAATCACCGGTAAAGAGGGCGACTCCACCAGCGCAGGAATCATGCGTAGCAGAAACATCAGCCCCACCAGGCATGCCGCCGGCCACCAGCGCAAAGTGCGCGGCTGAACTGCTGGAGTCGATGCCTCTTCCGGATGTCTTGCCAGTTCCGGAGGACTGGTTGATGAATCAGTCTGCATATTCGTAATCCTGACAGTTACATTTTTTGTGACGAAGAATATTGTTTCCACGTTGTTTGCGTCAGCGAACCTGCTCGCGATTAACGTGTGGTTTTGCCTTTTCGAGAACCTGATGAAGTTTTGGACTGTTCCACAGGCCGAACCGATGGAATGTGTTTTCTGGCAGCCGCTGGTCGGCTTTCTTCCTCCGTAGGGCAGCAGATCCCCAGTCTGATCATGCGGTCGACAACCATCTGCGAGAATTCTGCCACACTGGTGCGTCCCAGATTCCGGCGGAAAACCGCTTCGGCCTCAGCAATCACTTCTCGCAGCACAGCTTCAATATGTTCTCCGACCTGACATTCATCCCGCTCGACTTCGCGCGGAAAACTGATCAGCGATGTGCCAGATTCCACTACGGCATCAAAGACTTCCCCCAGATGAATTGCACTGGCGGGCCGGGCCAGGCGTGAGCCACCGCTGGCCCCGCGACGAGTTTCAATCAACCCGGCTTTCTGAAGCTGGGTCAGCAACCGGCGGACAACCACCGAATGCGTATTGATACTTCGCCCCAACTCATCCGAAGAGACCCACTCCACACCTTGCTCACCCTGCCAGGCCAGATACCCCAGCACATGAGCCGCAACCGTAAACCGCGTATCCATCAAATCAACACCGTTTCAGCACATTTGTAATTCTTTCAGATACAATAGAGAGCTTCTTTCGCCTGTGTCAAGACATGACCAGCCGGGAACACGAGGATATCTGCGATCTTTCCGGCAGTTGGGAGCGGGGAGTTGGGAGTGGGAAGAAGAGTGGAGAAGGGTGAAACTGGTGGGTACTTTTGAGGAGGGTGTCCGTGATTGAAGAGGTAGAGCATTGCTGGCTAACTGGCTCTAGCACCTGATCTGGCGACTACGACATGAACATACTTTGGCGAATCATGACCGCAATAGGCTTTTCTCTGTTTGCCATATGCGTGATCGGGATTTCTTTCTGCATCAGTAAGGATATTTATTCATCTGGAGATCTCAATTCGTATCTTGCAATGAGAGAAGATGCCTCGCCATTGAAGCTGGCTTTGGATCAGGGAATTCTACGTCAAGGCTCATCAATCGAGGAGTTGCTTGCCGTTGCCACTCCGCGATCACGGCAAGAGTTCGGCCGCTGCGTGATTTACTACAACTTCGACAGCGATCTTGGTAAGGACCGCGCTTCGGTCTGGATGGTGGATGGAAAAATGACAGCAGCCTACTCCAGCAATTGGCAGTTTTTTGACTCGACACCGCCGGAGATAAAGACTTCGATCTCGCGAATTGTTCGCGGGAGAATTCGCGTGGGCTACTTTCCTCACGAGATTCAGGAGCTTCGAGAGATCGAAGAAGCGGAAATGGCCAAGTTGAAGGGGCAGGTGATGAAAGATGCGTTTCAGTGATGGTTAATATCTATCAGGTTTCATTGAATTGATCTCACGCAGCCACTAAAACTCACCGACAACTTCATTCCCAGCCCGAGTTCCCAAAGATCGCCACAGGGTTTGGTCGATCGAACTGCTAATAAACCGAACAGCCCCATCCATAAACAGCACATTCGCCCCACCTGTATGATAACTGCGAGAGTTCACGACACGATAGCCATGCCGCGGTGCCGTCGGTGAGACTCTCGCTGAGGTGAAATCGACATCGTAAGTGACTCCCCCTGTAGTATATGGGACAATCGTGTTCGGCGGGAATGTCGTGGTCAAACCACTTTGCAGCGTTCGCCCTGTAACCCATTGCGTATGGCAGTAATCCGGGTCGAACGTGCCGCCGAACGCAATAACGTCTGCGGGACTATTCGGAGGAGGTGTGAAAGGAGCAGAAGGATTACCGCCATCGAGCAATGCCGCAGTGAATGATTTCACTTCGGCAGCTCCAATCGTATTGCTGAGACCATCCGTGATGCCTCCGAACGAATAGCCGGAATTGTAGCCGAATGCTCCGTCACCACCCAGGGCTGTCTGTTGATCGAGCCCCAGCCATGTCCCGATGCTAAAGCCATAGTTGGTGGGATAGAACTCAACTCCTCCATCTGTTCGAAGACCATCTTTAGGATCAGAAGGACAGCGGTACAAAGGAATCCGAGTTTTACAGATGGTCGGCTGTGCCGCATATCCGACAGAGTAATTGATCTGTCCGTAGAGCGGTCCCTGGTCAATATGCGGTAACAGCCGCGCGTGGATCGAGTAACCGGAAAACGTGCTTCCAATCGCGTAGGTCGCCTGTGGCGGAACTTTATTGTAACTGTCGTGATAGTTATGAAGCGCCAAGCCGATATTGTGCAAATTGCTCCGGCAACTGGTTCGCCGTGCGGCTTCGCGCGCCTGTTGAACTGCGGGGAGCAAGAGAGCGATCAGGAGGGCGATGATACCAATTACGACTAGCAGTTCGATGAGAGTGAACGCACGACGCATTTGGCGATACTCCAGAGATGAAACAGTCATGTTTGAATCGCACAGATAAGTGCCGTTTGTCTGTCGTAGCCAGTTTCGGTGTGCTTTCAAAAGATTCTGGAGTTTAACACGAAAATGGTTGCTAGTTATAGGAGTTAATGACAATCGTTCGACAGCGATCTCGGTAAGGACCGCGTTTCGGTCTGGATGGTTGATGGAAAAATGACAGCAGCCTACTCTAGCAATTGGCAGTTTTTTGACTCGACACCTCCAGAGATAAAGACTTCGATCTCGCGAATTGTTCGCGGGAGAATTCGCGTGGGCTACTTTCCTCACGAGATTCAGGAGCTTCGAGAGATCGAAGAAGCGGAAATGGCCAAGTTGAAGGGGCAGGTGATGAAAGATGCCGTTCCACCCAAGTAACCACTGAGGCAAAGTGACCCGCAAGATGATTTTGAAAGGCAAGTTTCCTTAAACGTGGAGTGAACCAACAACTTCGTGAAGATGTCCAACGACTGCCAGATTGTCGAGCAGCGACAATCTGTGCCGTGCGATTCATAGATCAACAGTGGATAAACTCGCGATGTGGGAGTCAGCCAACTATACAATCGAGGTTTCACAAGTCCCTTCGCCTTACAGCCAGGTGGTTGGTGTGGAACTCGAAGAAACCGTGTATCGCAAGGTCTGCCGGTCGGATCATGGTGAGCCTGGATTTTGTGTCATTCACTTCGGATCCGACATCGAATCGCCAGCACTGAGAGGTTTTCAGATCATCCTCAAGAATCAGTCGGCCAGAATTCATCGGGAGCGTGTGGGAAAAGACTTTGTGTGTTGGTCGGCTGGTCGCTTCGATCAGCAGGAATCGACGAAATTGCATCGCGACGGCGGGCCAGATGAGAGCCTGTTGGTGCTTGGCTATGAACCAAGTGAAGTCGGTTCGCAGTTGGCCATGGCAGACTTCTCCAAATGTGCTGTCGACTTGGGGATAACTCCCGCTGAAGTGCTGGAGCGATTTAACCCGATGTTCATGCCGGGTGAGGAAAAACTCTTACCATATACAACATCCCTCATCTCGTTCGATCCCGCCAGACCACAAATCGTGGTGATCAATAACAGCTTGGCGGTTCTCGGGAGCGGAAGCTTGCAAGGGGTGCTGCACACCGCCACCATCCCATCGCCGCTGCCACATCACCGGAGAGTGATTAACTCCATGATGCTTGCAGCAGTACCACTGGGAACTGCACCACAAGTCTCCGATGAGGCGTTGCAGGACTTTTTGACGACAGAGGATGTCAAACGGCGTTACTGATGACCCTATGACCTGCGTATACAGGATTCTGAATGCTGGTGGGCTGACTTGGAAGGTCATGAATCTGTAGCAGGTTTCCCACATCGAGGATTCAGCGCTGGAAGCCCACGCCCTTTCGCAGAGCCTGCAGGGCGTGCCGCACGAGAGAAATTTGCGTTTTGACATCGTTCTGGGGTGTGGTGAGCTGATGCACGTTGATTGACACCTGATGGCTTCGACGGAAGCACGTGCAAGATCGCCAGGCTCGATCCTGGAGTATGTGTGAAAGTGATGTCGGAGCACTGCTGGCGAGCCAGCAGTGGCACACGATGAATAAGGGTAAGAACGGAAGTATTACACCTGTGGTGCAAAGCCGGGGGCGTAGTGGGGGCGGGTCCAGAGGCCATGGATTTCGGGTGTCGAGTTCCAGAGGGCGTTGGCACGACTCAAGGAACTCGTTGATGAGTTGACGAAAGGATCGGATTGGTCGGCTGGTTGTGCCGAAGGAGAAGTAACCTCTCTTGCATGCAGCGTTTGGCCTGTCCGCCAGGAAATGTTTCCCAGGTGGCAGAGCATGGTGCTCTTCTGGCCTTCTTCAATCTCGGCATGCAGAGGTTGGTTGCCGCGAATGGCTTCGATGAAGTTCTCGAAGTGAATCAGATCGCCACCTGTGCCCGTGTTTTTCGCGATTTCGGCACCATCCATATCGAACGCGCGATAGCCTGAGCCTTCGATCGAGAGGGAACCCTGCTCGCCATAGAATTCGACAAAGGGGAGCTTATCGGGCCTGCGTGCGTGAGAACCGCTTCCTTCCCAGAGAATGCCATGCGTCCCGTAATCAAAGAGGCAGCCGCCGGTATCGGGGGATTCCTGCGTTTTTCCCAGATGGTAATGCCCACCCAGATAACTGACTGCGAGCAGATGATCTCGCTCCCCCTGGCGGCCACCTAATCCCCAGCGAGCCAGATCGAGAGCATGAATGCCATTATTGCCCAGTTCGCCGTTGCCGTAATCCCAGAACCAGTGCCACTGGTAATGTACGAGGTTTTCGACGAAATCCCGGCGAGGGACAGGTCCTTGCCAGAGCTCGAAATTCAATCCGGCCGGAATGGCGGCTGGAGATTGCGGGCCCACCGGTTTTCTCAAATTGTTGTACCAGCAGCGGGCATAAGTGAGTCGGCCAATAACCCCTTCATGCAGCTTGCTGATCGCTTCCTGAATGGCAGGCCAACTGCGCCTCTGATTCCCCATTTGAACGTGGCGTTTGTGTTTGCGGGCCGCTTCGACCATCCAGATCGCTTCTTGAGGATCGTGACTCCCTGGCTTTTCGACATAAACATGTTTGCCGGCGGCACACGCGAGAATGGTGGCCGGGGCTTGCCAGAAGTTGGGAGCCGCAATGACGAGTGCATCGACCGTCCGATCGTCGAGAATGCGACGAAAATCGTCGGTGGTCTGAGGAAGCACCATTTTGGCGGAAGCCTGGTCCTGTTTGGCTGCGATGGCTTTGAGACCACTATTGAGCCGCTTTTCATCGACATCGCAAATCCATGCCAGTTCGACTCCGGGAGTTGCCAGAGCCGATTGCACATGGGCCATCCCTCGTCCCAGACCCATGACACCGACACGAACTCGATCGGCAGTTTTTGAGGTGGTTCCGTTGGTAGTTGCGGATTGAGCCAGGGGTTTCTCCTGGGCACTGGTGGGATTCGTGATGCTGCTGGCAGCGATTAGGCCCAGCGAGGTTGTGGCGAGAAAATCCCGGCGATCCAGAGGCGAGGATGGAGTAGTCATCGAAGGTTCTCGTGGCAGATGATTTGCTGGATCAATGGCGAAAGCTGGCGAGTCTGCTGATGTCGGCGGAATTGAAGTTATTGTCAAAGTGGCAGAGAAATCTCGCAGATTCAAGCTGATTTTTGCGTTTCCTGCTGGTATCGAAAAACTCGGGGGCAATCCTGGCGTGGTAATTCACACGAAATCTTCATCAGAAGATGGTCTTCTTTGGTGGCAGCTTGTCGGCATTCCGCGCTAAGATATGACGTCGGATAAAGGAATGATTTTTTCTTGACCAGCAGATAGGAACCACGGGTGGCTGATCTACATGCACTTGTTGCCAGGCTGGAGCAGAATATCGGTCTGGCACTTCTGGGTAAGCCCGAGCCTGTCCGTCAATCGCTGGTGGCGTTGCTTGCTGAAGGGCATCTTCTTGTCGAAGATGCGCCAGGCGTGGGCAAGACTTCGCTGGCGAAAGCGATCTCGAAAAGCCTGGATTGCAACTTTACCCGCCTGCAGTTCACGCCGGATATGCTTCCCAGTGATATTCTCGGTTCGAGTGTCTATCTGCCGAACCTGGGAAACTTTGAGTTTCGTAAAGGGCCGATCTTTACCAATGTTCTGCTGGCTGACGAAATCAATCGCACGACTCCGCGCACGCAAAGTGCTTTGCTCGAAGCAATGAGCGAAGGGCAGGTCTCGATCGAAGGGACGACTTACGCACTCGAAGCACCGTTTTTTGTACTGGCGACACAAAATCCGTTCGAGTTCGAAGGGACGTATCCGCTGCCAGAGAACCAACTCGACCGCTTTATGATCTGCATTGAGATCGGCTACCCCGCTCGTGACGTCGAGAAAGAGGTGCTGGTCAATCATCGGAGTGGTCAACCGGTCGATCGCATTGGCCCTGTCATCAGCAGTGACGAATTACGGCAACTCCAATTGGCCACACGCGAAGTCAAAGTGGATGACTCGATCAACGACTACATTCTCGATCTGGTCACGGCCACGCGCACTCATGAAGAACTGCAATTAGGAGTCAGTACGCGTGGGGCCATTACGCTCTACCGGGCTGTGCAGAGCCAGGCCTTTTTGAGTGGGCGTGATTACGCCATTCCCGATGATGTGAAGGCCCTTGCAGGGCCAGTGCTGGCTCATCGTATTGTGCTCAAGGGCGTGATGCGGGAAGGCCAGAGAGAGCGATCCAAGGCGGTGATCCGTCAGATTCTCAACAAGACCGCCACACCGTCGTAAGCAATGATTACCTGCAATTCCTCTTCTTTGCGGATCAGTGGCAGGAAGGTTTTGCTTTTCGGCGAGTGACTCGATAGCTCTTGGAATGTGCCCAACCACGCCAGTTAACGATACAGGCCAGCGAACGAGAAAGACCAGTGCCATCAGGCCCTGCCATCTCGGGCGCTTTGTCGTTGAGCAGCTTCCTTGCAGAAAGAGTCATCATGAGAAGTGGCGTTCAAATCCTGCTGTTGTCTTGTCTGATGCTCAACGTGGGGTTACCTGCAGCTTATGGCCAGTCGAAGCCAACTCGCGAAGAAAAAGTGCGGGCTGACAAAGCCAAGGTTGAGTCAGAAGGTTTCTGGATTTACAACGATCTTGCGCGGGGCTTGGAAGAGGCCAGAAAGACTGGCAAACCACTGGTGGTTGTGCTCCGCTGCATTCCCTGTGAAGAATGTGTCAAACTCGACGACGACCTCATGGAAAAAGATCCTGTCGTCCGGCCGCTGCTCGATCAATTCGTCTGCGTACGGATTGTCGGAACAAACGGGCTGGATCTTTCGCTGTTTCAGTTCGATACAGATCAATCGTTCGCTGTATTTTTCCTGAATGCAGATCAAACCATCTATGGCCGATTTGGCACTCGTTCGCATCGCACGGAATGGGTGGGAGATGTTTCGCTCAAGGGGCTCGCCAAAGCACTGCAGAAAACACTAAGCCTGCATGCTGACTTCAAGAACGTGAAGTCGTCGCTGGCGGCCAAGCGTGGGGCCACTCCCGAATTTGCCACACCAGAGCAGTTTCCTGCTTTGAAAACTCAATATGGCTCCAAGCTGGATTACTCAGGAAATGTGGTCAAAAGCTGCATTCATTGCCACCAGATTGGCGATGCCAGGCGGACTCTGCAGCGATCGCGATCGGAACCATTCCCTGAGGAACTGATCTTTCCTTATCCCCATCCGGCATCGATTGGATTGATTCTTGATCCTCATGAATGTGCCACCATTAAAGATGTGGTCGCGGGTTCGTGGGGAGAGGAGGCGGGCCTGAAGGCAGGTGATCAGTTGCAAACGATGAATGGCCAGCCACTGCTTTCGATGGCTGATGTGCAATGGGTGCTGCATCAGGCAGATGCTGCCGGGGCGGCGATCTCATTGGAAGTGCTTCGCAATGGATCAGTGAAGAAGGTCTCGTTGAAATTGCCAGCCGGCTGGCGAAAGACAGGGGATCTCACGTGGCGAAGTTCCACATGGGGATTGCGGCGGATGACGACCGGCGGGATGGTGCTTGAGGAACTGACGAGTGACGAGAGACAAGACCTGTCGATTGAAGAGGGTAGAATGGCCTTACGGGCCAAGCATGTTGGCCAGTATGGCCCCCATGCCGCCGCGAAGTCGGCAGGTTTCGAAAAAGGAGATGTGATCGTCGCTTACGACAACCAGACCCATCTTCTTCGAGAGGCGGATCTCATTGCGTATGGACTCAAAGAGACCAGGCCACGGCAAGTGATTCCGGTGCAGGTCATCCGCAGTGGAAAAACGCTCACGTTGCGTCTTCCCATGCAGGAATAAAGGAAACTGCCAGTCGAAGAGAGGAGTTCATTTCGACTGGCAGCGCTGGTTAATGTGTTGTTGGCGGCTATTCGCTGGTCACTCGCAGATAGACCTTGATGGCCTCTTTGTCTTCGACGAGACGGCGAATCAGTTCGGCATAGTTTTCCAGCCCATCGACCCGGGTGGTGAGCAGCTTTTCGGTGATGCCCGGGAAGGCCAGTTCCCCATGAGCCAAAGCCTGAATACCCAGCTCGAAATGGCGACGGTTGCCATTAACGGAGCCCACAAGGAGTTTGTTTCCCAGGACCCATTCGAGGTTGATTTTGTCGGAAGGGACAGTCGCTGTCCCCTGCCCGCCAGTAATGCTCGTCCACACGAGGGCACCGTTGTGTGATAAGACTTCCATGGCCTGAAAGGCGAGTTGGCTCGATCCTGTGGCTTCGACGATCAACTGAGGCTTACCCGTTTGTTTGACCAGTTGATCGAGGGGAGTTTCGGCTGTGCTGACATAGGTGGCACCGTAGGCTTCGGCAATCTCGGCCTTTTTGTTGCCAGCTTTTCTGGAGCGGGCCACCGTATAAACTTCGAGACCTTTGAGGCGAAGCATCATGGTGGAAAGCAGGCCGATCTGGCCAGAACCCATCACGTAAGCGACTTCGGGCTTCCAGACCTGCAGACGCTGCTGTGCCAAATACGCCTGTTCGATTGCCTTGGCGCAGACACTGGCTGGTTCACTGAGAACACCCAGATGCTTGAGTTGCTTGGGAACCTTGACCATGAATTCACAGTCATCGACCCAGCGCTCGGTAAGGAAACCATGCCTCAGGTTGATGCCGCGTTCGTAATAGGTTTCTTCGCTGGTGATATCGTTGCGGCCGATCTGGTCGTAGATCGAACCGCCAGGCCGGCGAACAGTACAGGAGACATAATCGCCTGGCTGCAGATCTTTCACATTCGGGCCGACGGCCTCGACAATGCCAAAGCTTTCATGGCCCAGCACCAGATAGTCGAACCCAGTGGGGGCATTGCCATAGAGGGCTTCGTTGATTTCACGATCGGTCGCATCGACACCGATTTCCAGCGACTTGACCAGAACTCCCCGGCCACCGGGAATCGAATCGAGTTGCGGGGGTTCGATCTCCCGCAGATGAATGCTGTGAGGTTTGCCAGGGTAAACAGCGACCGCTTTCATGAGCGAAGAACTTTCTAGCCGAAGTGGGTGGATTGAACCACATTTTGTTGATGTCAGATTTATCCGGATGGAACTGGCCGCACAATTCAGCAGATTACCTGTTGAAGCATGATTCCAACAATCGAACTCCAGGTTTCGCTCGATGTTTCCATGGAGCCGATTTGGTGAAGCGACACTTTCCGTGCAGGATGAATCTCTGTGTTTGCGGGGTGCGCCATCATAAAATGACTGAGACCTCACCGGAAATGGAGGGGGGATGGAAAGTCTTGTGGAGTGATTTGAAACCCTTTGCCGCTTGACACTTCGGTCGATCAAGAGAACAATCGCCGCGCAATCATCCTTGATCTGCTGAAATGCGTTGACCATGAATGAGTTGATGTATCTTTCCAGCAGACAAGTCCTATTGTCTGAGGCTGAGAAGATCAGTCGGTTTGAATCATCTGGTGGAACTCAGGAAGAGAAGGCGTTTTGACATGAGTGGTCCAATTATCCGCAGCGGTGCGAGCCCGAAGTTTTCCGAGAACTATGACCGTATTTTTGGTGGTACCAAGAAGCCAGCCACCAAAAAAGCTGCTGCCAAGCCAGTAGCCGAAGCAAAGCCTGCTGCCGCCAAGGCTGTCAAAAAGGCTGCTGTCAAAGCTGTCACAAAGAAGGCTGCCCCCAAGAAAGCTGTGAAGAAAGCAACCAAGAAAGCCACGAAGTAATTCAAATCGCAACTTGAAATCGCGCGTCGTGGCTCACAAAAACATGCTTTCCTAAAGCGGCTGCCTTTGACACACGACTCTGCAGGATTTTCTGATTTGAGGTGTGGCTGATGACTGGGTGGCGTAAGACTTGGTGGCCGGAAACTGAATGACTCAAAACCGGGTGGCTGGGGTCAAACGTCTTCGTTTGCCCCCAGTTCACAGGACTCTCAATGGTGATGGCGAATTGAGTCGAATGCCATGAAATGGATGTCTCGGATGATTTTTTACTGCCAACGCTCTTTCACTGGGGTCGGATGATGACAACCAACCCCAACCTGCCAATGACGTTGTAAGATAAAGTGACGCACATGGCGCGGCTTCTTGTCGTTGTGTCGAACACAACGACCCGGCCACAAGTTGGCCGGGCCACCCAACATCATTTTGTCGGGGTGGACTAGAACGCAAAGTTGTGTGTAATTGATAGCCCAAAGCGGCAAATATGGCACATGGAGCCACGACTCCATAGATTGCGTGCAGCAGATCAGTAAGCCTCGTTTTAAGTGATTGCCGGAGGTTTCCCTTGGTTTTTGAACCGGCAAATCGCACAGCGAGCCCTCATGCTGAAACCGCAATCATGATGACTTCATCGTGGAAAACCTGGGTGGTGGGCTGCCTGGGTTTAGTCCTTGCAAGTCTGATACTGGCCCCGATCCCTGCGGTGAATGAAACGCACTACCTGGGCAAAGCTCGACACTTTGCGAATCCCGCCTGGTGCGAGAACGATTTCTTCCTGAATTCTCCCAGCGTGCATGTCGTGTTTTTTGCGAGCACCGGCTGGCTGCCCCCATTTTTCGGCATGACAGCCACTGCTTTACTGGTGCGAGCTGCAGGCCTTTTGGTGCTGGCTTATGGAACTTATCGCCTGAGTCAGGTGCTGGGATTGTCTGGTGGCGGTTATCTTTCCGGACTGTGGTTATGGCCGGTCCTGGTGGCGACGATCAATGTTTCTGGCGAGTGGATTGTTGGTGGAGCCGAATCCAAAGTTTTTGCCTATGGTTTTTTGTTCTGGGCCATGGCCTGCCTGAGTGATGATGAATCGTTTCTGACGAAATCATGGGCCAGTTTGTCGTTGCTGGCGTGGTCTGTGGCGTGGCATCCGATCGTCGGATTATGGGGGGCGCTGATCATTCTCGGCAGCCTGGTGCTGCAATCGATCTTGAATAAAGATCGACCGATTCGAAGTGCAGGTTCAGAGACGAATGTCGGAACACGATCAACTGGTCTGCTGACAAACCTGTGCCTGTTGGCCGGCTGGCTGGCGGCTTTATGGTCGATCGCAGCGGCTCTGCAGGTGAGCCTGATGAGTGGAGCCGATGAAACCGTTCGGTTTCAGGCCAACTATCTGCAGGTGTACTATCGCCTAGCCCATCATCTCGACCCGATGGCTATCCCCACAACCGCATGGCTGCGCGGGATCTCGGCAGCGGGATTAACCTTTGCTGCCTGGGTGGTACTAACTCACAGTGTGTTCTTGAAGAGTGCTTCATTCACCCGGCGCAGGGCGTGGCAACTGCTGGGGTGGTCGGCTCTCCCGGCAATTTTACTTTCCATCGCTGGATTTCTCATCGGCTTTGGCCCGCGTCCGGCTGAGAAAATGGCGGGTTATGCCTGGCGCATGCTGCTCTTGAAATTCTACTTCTTCCGAATGGCCGATGTGCTCGTCCCCTTGCTGCTTTCGTTCTCACTCGGCGAGTTGTCGATCATGGCCGCATGTCGAATGAAGCGACGAAAAAGTGTGACTCCGTGGCTGTTGAACAGTTTCGCAATTGTGATACCGGCCATGATGCTGGCTCTGCTCGTGAGTTTTGCAGTCAGCAGGCATGGCTCATGGCAGGCGATCACAGTGGCCATCAAGCAGCATCAGGATTGGAAAGCCACCTGTGAGTGGATTTTCAAGAACACGCCTCGAAAGACTTTGTGCTTCGCACCGACGGGGCACACTTCACTCAAATGGTTTGCCGAGAGACCGGAATATGTATCGTTTAAGGATTGCCCACAGGATGCGGCTGGAATTGTCGAATGGAACAACCGCTTGCTGATCATTACCAACTGGCTGCAGAAACAATGGGCCAATGGTTCGGATGCGAAACCCGCTTTGATCACCAAAGCGGGATTGAAAGATCTCCACGAACAGACGGGTTTGCAACTGTTCATTACCGATCGACTCGGGCCGTTTGAAACAGAGCCTGTCTACCAGAACGACACTTATCGCATTTATGAACTTCCCTGAGCGTGACCCGCTGAGGATTTGCTGTAAGTTTTTTTGTTACCGGCAGTAATTCCTCGCATCCAACAAAGTTGAATTCTCTGAGCAGGACTCGTCGGCACACCTCGGACAATGCCTGAAATTCGAAGCGATTGCTCTTCAGCAGCATGAGGATTCAACGGAATCAATGGGGATTTTCGCGATGCCACCACTTCCTCCATTCGAAGTGATTCGAGACCAGATTGTCTATCTAATTCTGCCAGCACTTCTGGGGGGTGGCCTGATCCCTCTGGTGGGCATTAAATGGCCAGCACTTGCCAAAGCCGCTCTCCCTGTCGGCATCCTGGCTGGTTTCGCGTTCCCGAACCTCTTTGAACAACGGCTGGACTGGTGGTTGGATCAATCGGGTCAATGGTTGTTGTTCGAGCACAGTTGGTACAGCCTGTTCTCGGCCACCGCGATGTGCCTCATCGTGGGGGCTTTGACCACTTTCATTGCAGAAAGATTTTCCGGCAGAGCATTCATGGGCTGGGTCGCGCTGGGCTTGAATGTTGCCGCACTCCTGTTCGCCGGCTGGTGGCTTGCGCCGGGCGATTTGACGTGGAATGAAATGCTGATTCCACGGCAAGTGGCTGCGGGCATTCTGGGCATCACCATGATTTCCATCGCCTTATTGCTGACAACGGTCTGGCAAGCGGCACTGGCTGGAAAAGCATGGATGTTACTCGCCTTCTTGTGGGGTCTGGCCAGTGTCACAGTGATGATTCACGCCCATTCGTTGATCTTTACAGAACTCGCGATAGCCATGAGCTGTGCCTTGTTTGCTGCGGGAATTGTTCCGGCATTCCAAATGAAAAAATCGAGTGAGAATTGCGATCTGGCTGGAGCAACTCACGAATCGTTCCGTGAGAAATTTTCTGTCTTGGGTTCTTCGATCGGTTGCTGGACAGGGCCAGCGGTGTTTTATCCTGCGTTAACACTCGGGGCTGCAACGAATACCTACAGCGAACTCCCTCTGCTGACATTCTTTGCTTCGGGAATCATGCCTTTGAGTTTGGCGATCTTTCTCATTCCGGCCCTTTGGCCAAAATGCCCACACCGCAGGTTGATCTATGTGACTGTCGTACTGGCACTGCCGGGGATACTGGCCATCATCCTCGCTGTCTCGAATGAGTCGATTGGTGTGGGATGACTGTGCCCAGCGGGTTGGTATGATGGGAAGACTATGACCGAGTCAGACCCACCATTTCCCGATGAAGCTCCTGAGTCTTCGCCCGTTGAGCCTCATGCACCAATGTCCGTCCCAGAGCAGGATCCGGGGAAACGTCCCGCCCGAAGAGTGCGTTATGCCGGGACACATCCCCGAAAGTTCCACGAGAAGTACAAGGAACTGGCGAGGGATCGCTATGCGGCAGATGTTGAGAAAATCCTCAAGAGTGGCAAGACTCCTGCGGGAACCCATCGGCCGATTATGGTCAATGAGATTCTGCAGGTTCTCGCTCCTCAAGCGGGTGAGCGGGGTATTGACTGCACCTTGGGATATGGTGGCCACGCACAGAAGCTTTTAAGGGCAATCCAGCCGGATGGTTGCCTGCTGGGAATTGATGCAGACCCCATTGAACTCCCGAAGACCGACGCCAGATTACGGAGTGCAGGTTTTCCTGCCGAAACGCTGATTGTGCAGCGCACCAACTTTGCTGCTTTGCCGGGGTTGATCCCTGCTCTGTTACCTGGTGGTGCCGATTTTTTACTGGCTGATCTTGGTCTCTCTTCCATGCAGATTGACGATCCGGCACGGGGATTTACCTTCAAAGTCGATGCCCCACTGGATATGCGGATGAATCCAGCGCGTGGATCCAGTGCTGCTGAGTTTCTCGCGAAAATCGATCAAAGAGGGTTGGCACAACTGCTTGTTGATGCTGCTGATGAACCTTGGGCTGAGCCGTTAGCCAGTGGTCTGATCGCTGCGCAAGAGTCATCGGTCATCGTCACGACGGGACAACTGGCCGAAGCTGTCCGCAAAGTGCTGGCGAAAATTGGTTCCTTTGATGAGGAAGACGTGACTTCAACCATTCGTCGGGTGTTTCAGGCCCTACGAATTGCTGTGAACGATGAGTTTTCGACGCTGGATATTCTGCTGAAATCGATCCCGCAATGTGTGAAGCCTAGTGGCCGGATTGCCATTCTGACATTTCACTCGGGTGAAGACCGCCGGGTGAAGAAAGCGTTTCAGGCAGGCTTGGCAAGCGGAGTTTATCGGGAGATTTCGAGCGAAGTGATTCGAGCGACTCCTCAGGAGCGGCACGATAATCCCCGCTCGATCCCTGCAAAACTTCGCTGGGCCATCCGCTCGAGTTCCTGAAGTGTCGATCGATTATACCTGGTTCTCGCTCAACTCAGGTGGGATCGTGATAAAAACGCAGAACTGGCTCCAGATCGATGAGATAAAGCTGGCGACCATTTCCGCCATGAGGTGAATCGATGCAGGCGAGTCGTCCATTGGGGCTGCTGCGAGGGTGATTATCGCAGCGCCATTCGCCCGTGTAAGCCGGCGGTGAATGAAAGTGTCCCAAGGGATATTTCTGACCCGTTGGGACATGAAACAGGTAAGGATGCTGCAGGCGTGCCTGATCGGGGTAAGTGTCATTCAGAATCCACGCCGTCGGAGTTGCTTCGAGACCAGTCAGATATGTGTTATGACCATTCACTGTCATCACGCCCGCACCGACTGCTTCGACCTCAGCGGTGCGATCGCGCAGATGATAGAAGCCAAACGGCTTTCCTGGCGGCTTTGTCCAGGCGGTGATGGTTTCGGGATCGCGCCAGACAAAGTGGGAGGTTTCTCCCGATGGATCGATCACGAACAGATCGCTGCCATCTCGTCTGGCTGTGAGCATGCGAGTTCGGAACGCCACTCGGGAATTGACTGGTTTCCAGCGATGCAGGAATGTGAAGCGACTGCCATCAGGATTGATCAGCAGATGGTTAAACCAGTGCTTAGCCCCCTGCATATCCGGAAGAGACGGGCCGAGTGCCGCGACCTGGGCAATCGAGATGAGCAGTTCGGATGTTCCTGTCTGCAGGTCAATCTTCCAGATGCCAGAGGCGTGGGGTGTCAACTCGTCCTTATAAGGGTCGGCCAGACCGGTATAGCCGTATCCTGGGCGGACATCATTGAGGCGACGGAAGTCGGTCGTGATGGCCGACTTCCCATCGGGTGCCAGAGTATAAATCGCCGAATCGAGGAGTTGGCTTTCGCCTGTCGAGAGATCATAGATTCGCGATTGATAGTGGTGGGAACCGCGTTCATTCCAGATCACTTTCGAGCTCGAACCAGGCAGCCACTGCAGCATACATCCCTGCTGCCAGCACCAGGCGGTCGTCGCACCTAAGCGGACCCACTCGTCGTTGTTCGCAAGATCGACATAGCCGATCTCGATTTCGTCATCGGGCTTCGGGGAGCGATGCTCGAAGTTCGTTTTCATCCCCAGCACTTTGGTGTTGGTGGGGTCGAATTGCAGCTTGTCGTAATAACCAAACCAGTGGTGGCCCGGGGCACGTGTGATGGCACGGACAGGAGGGAGTTCTTCCGCCGGAGTGTCGCTGCACCAGCCTCTTCGATTCCATCCCGCAGTCAATAAGGTGAGTGCGGCCGACTGTTGGAGAAACTGGCGTCGATGCAACATGACGGAGACTCTTTGTGGCTGTGGAGATTTCTCGAAGTAGAAGGCCCCTTATCGTCAGTTGATCAATGGGCAGAAATCAAGTCTCTGTTCTGTTCGACCATTTGCTCTCATCATCCACGAAGTGATATGAGGAAGGACTCAGGTGGCAATCCACTGATGATCGACCTGTTCAGCCCGGCAGTCGAACTTGAGTCGCAGGTGTCCTGCGGGATGCAGGTCATACCAGTCGATTTCCAGCACTCGGGCGAGAAGCACACAGAAGTTTGGCCGGCCAGCCATGAGTTCCTGCTCTGTCAGTTCTCGGCCTCGAAGTTCAGCCGGTAAGGTGCTGATGGGCCCGGGAAGTGGAGCCCCCGGCGGCTCGGTTGAAAGATAGCTTTTGCGGCTGGAAGCCGGCGTTTTCGACCATTGGGAACTCGCCAGTTCGTCTTCTGTATGCAGAGAGATCTGGGAGTTGATACGCAGTTGAATCGCAGCGGCAGGGTCGTAAAAAGTCCAGGATGCGTGAGGATTCGACTGTAACTGGTTGATCTTGGGAGATCGCCGATCGACATGGGCCAGGAGGTGACGGCTTTGGGGCAAGACGTCTCTCAGGATCACAGTTCGAGCCGCTGGCCAGTAACCACCCAGTGTGGCCCCATCCAGTGTCGCCAATACGGGTGTTCGCCACGGTGACTGTCGATCTTCGACGGCTGCCAGCAGTCGGATCCAGAGTTGATCCCACACCCAGGCATGGGATTCACGAGCCTCTTGCATGTTCGGGATCTTCCTGTTCCTCGGCCACACAAATCGACAGAAAGAATTCGGTCTTATTCCCACATATCCTGTGATGTACTGAGTTCACGGGCCAGGAAGGGACGAAATGAGACTAAGGTGGCGAGTGCATCGTTTCCTTCGAGCCCGAATGAGCCGTAGAGGATTTCGAGAGCGTCGTTGACGCTGGCCAGCCTGACATCTTCGACAAGTTGCCGGGCATGATCGAAAAACCCTGCATCCTGATCGCATCGCGCCAGGAAATGAGAGGCCGCGAGTTCGGCCCGTTCCATAGGAAGAGCACTCATCAAGGCAAATGCCTCGCCTGCTGCCAGAATATCCCGTGAGCGAATCTGCCTTAGAAACTGCCCCCAGGTCGATTCAAAATCTGACGCCTGAAGATTGGAAAACTCTCGTTTTTCTCGATGAGACGATTGTTCCAGTGGGGTTATGCCTGAAGGATTCGCGCTCTCCGGGAGATCATAATGCACCTCCAGAGACTTATAAGATGCGAAATCTTTGGAGGAAATCAGATCTTCCGAGCGAAATTCTTCGGCATCGAAATGAGGTGGCTGCTGAGGAACATTGTCGACCGGGAAATTCCCGATGATCTGATTAATCAAAACCAGTTTGGCGCCGTACTGCTCATACAGCAGATCAATTTCCCCGCGATAGGATTCGCCCAGAGCGTCATCGATGAGATCGTCGACAGAGTCGATGATTCGTTCGGACATACGATCTGCGAGACTCTCGCGAAGTTTATGCAGAATTTCCAGTGCTTCCGCACGGCGTTGCATGCTGATTTATCCTCTCTTTGGGGTGCCGTATCCTCACCTTAGGATGATGGGAAGTCCACTAAAACTGCTGCCACATGTCGCTTTTTTGCCACATTGTCTATGAAGCACAACATCAATCATTACGTTCGCCAGATTCGCCGTAATCGTTAAAGCCTGACGCTGAAGTGCGGCAGAACTGAAGTCAAGTTGATCGCCGAGCGGCCAAAAATGCCCCAGGTCGGTGCTAACTCGAAAATCAAGAAATCCACAAGTTTTTGATTGGCATATTGTTGTGTCACACCGTGCCACACTTCTACCCCGTTTGGCACGGCGGCTGCGTTAGCTGTCTCCCATCAGATCATCATGAGCAAAACGAAAAAAATCGCGTCCTGATTGGCTCCCAGGGTGTGTGGCCGGCGCGATTTGCCAGAGTTCCTGATCGGGAGATCCATCATGTTTCGTAGTTTAGTTCTGAGCGCAATTGTCGCAGGCGCTACCATGTGGGGGACTTCTCAGACTGCAGATGCCGGTGTGAGAGTGCGCCTGGGGCCACAGCCCAGGGTGGTTGTGCGGCCGGTCGCAAGACCTGTTTACCGCAATGTCTACGCACCACCTCGCTACGGCTGGTACGGCAACCCCGGCTATGGATATCCAGGTTATGGATATCGTAATGGTTACTACCAGAATTGGTATGGCCCACGTTATGGCTACCGGAGCGGGTTCGGCATCAATACACCGGGTTTCGGGATCTACGTCCGATAGTCGCTGGTAATCCACAATCTAAACCTATGGCCCTTGTCAACTGCGCTCAAGACGCAGGTATGACAAGGGCCTTTTCGTTGCATCCTGCGAAAGAACTGTGCCTTGTTGCCCGAGGGTGTCCTTCAGAGGTTCCACTTCCACGATCACTGATCGCACCGATCTTCAAAGCGTTATCGAGGGAATGTTACGGGCAGAATGCATGCAAATTGATGAACTCAAGATGAAGAGCGTTGCAGACTCGGAATTCCGGGTGCCGGAGTTTATCCTTATTGAGTACGGTGGATGGTTAATCTTGGAAGTGAATCTGCTCGCTGAGCCCGGCAGATCAAATCGAATCATCAACCCGATTGATGGTGAACCAAGCCCAGACAGAACATGGCGTTGCAGCCAGCTCAGGTTCTGGAACCTCGATAGCAGCGATGAATTTCATCGTTACTTTTGCCCTCGAATTGCCTTGACGGAATAACAGATGACTCGGCCTTTCCCTGCTGATGCAGAACACAAAGAGATTGAACAAGCGCACGGTTTGCTGGTCGAGGCGGGGTACGGCAAACTCGCGGGTTGGCTCCAGACGTTGCCTGCTGTCAGCCGGTCGAAGCTTGCCAGAGAAATCGTGGCGATTGACTGGCCGCTACTCAAACATGCTGTGGCTGCAAAGCAAATCACAACGGCCCCTGCGAATGGAGCGAATTCTCCAGCCTCGCGAGCTGTCGCGCCCGAGCAACTGATCCGCCAGCCAAAGGACTCGAACGATTTTTCGGCTTGGCGCACTGCTGCAGAACGTGGCCGCGACCTGCTCAAAAAGGGGCAGGTTGTGCTGATGGTGGTGGCTGGTGGACAAGGCACGCGACTCGGCTTTTCGCATCCGAAGGGGCAGTATCCGATTGGTCCTGTCAGCCAGGCCTCACTCTTTCAGATTTTTTGCGAGCAGATTCGAGCACTCGAGAAAGAGGTCGGGGTTGTTTTGCCCTATTGCCTGATGACCAGTGATTCGACACACGAAGCGACGATGCGTTTTTTTGAAGCCAATGCGTTTTTTGGCTTGTCGAAGGAACAGGTGCATTTCTTTAAGCAGGGAAATCTTCCGGCACTCGATAGCCGGACGGGTGAACCCCTCTTGGCGACTGCGGATTCACTGGCGATGAGTCCGGATGGGCACGGCGGCATGTTGCGTGCCTTCCGGGAAAGTGGGCTGCTCGACAAGTTCCTCTCCGAAGGTCGTACCACGCTCTACTATCATCAGATCGACAATCCGGCAGCGATTCTGGCTGAACCCGCTTTTCTCGGTTGGCACGCCCGATATGACTCACAGGTCTCGACCAAAGTGGTAGCTAAGTCCAGTGCGAGCGAGCGGATGGGTGTGGTGGTCTCGATAGATGGTGCCACCCAGATCATCGAATACAGCGATATGCCGGCCGAACTGGCCCAGCGGGTTGATGCCCGCGGGCAGTTGCAGTTATGGGCCGGAAATACGGCCATCCATCTCTTCGACCTGGCCTTTCTGAAAGGTCTGGATGGCGATCGCGCTTTGCCACTGCATGTGGCCCACAAGCCTGTCGGCTGTTTTGATATCGAGAGCCGACAGATGATTTCGACAGCCGAGCCGAATGCCTGGAAGTTTGAGAGATTCATTTTCGATACACTGCCGCTGGCAAAGAGTTCACTCGTGGTGGAAGCCGATCGGTCTCGCGAGTTTCTGCCAGTCAAGAATCGCGATGGGGCCGATTCGCCCGCCTCCGTGAGGCAAGCCTTACTCGACCTCCATCGAAGCTGGCTGCTGCAGGCAGGTGCGAAAGTTTCCCCCGGTGTGAAAGTGGAGATCAGCCCACTGGTGGCCCGCGACCTGGAGACTTTGGCCGGTAAACTCTCACCAGGTATCGAGTTCCATCAAGATGTTTATCTCGATGAGAAGTTTCTGCAGTCGCTCAAGCGGGCTTGATGACTCAGGTCTTCCGGAAGGCTCAACATTCTGGGAACCATTGGTGGGGAAGGTTCTTTTTGAGACTATCCGAGTGAGAGATGAAGGCTAAAATCAACGTGAAGGCGTAGCGGAACATTCCGCAGTCTCCAAATTGTGTGTCTTACATGGTTCCCAGGAAACAACTGCGCGTTGTTGGTCGCGAAGACATGCTTGCGCAGAGCTGCAAGCATGGCACACAGAGCGTTTCTAAATGTTTGGATTCGTATTCATTACCTCAGTCGGAATCAATTGGGATATGGCATGTCGAAAGAGCGTGTAGTCCTCGCGATGAGTGGCGGAGTGGATAGCTCTGTGGCTGCCGTTCTGCTGCAGCAGCAAGGCTACGAGGTCATCGGCCTCTTCATGCGTTCTGGTGAAGCCAGTGCCAGTGCCTGCTCACTCCCTCCCAGTGGCCTGCTGCCTGTTATTGAGCGAAAATCTCATAAGCAGGGATGTTGCAGTGCGGCTGATGCAGCGGACGCCCAGCGTGTGGCCGATCTGCTGGATATTCCCTTCCATGCCCTCAATTTTCGTGATTCGTTCGATCAGATCAAATCGTACTTTGCGGATGAATATCTCAAGGGCCGCACTCCCAATCCGTGCGTCATGTGCAATGTCTGGCTGAAATTTGGCCGGTTGTGGGAGTTTGCCCAACAGGTCGGTGCGACGCGTATTGCCACAGGGCATTATGCCCGCATCATTCAAGACGAATTCGGGCAGACCCGATTGATGCGGGGAGCTGATCTTTCCAAAGATCAATCGTATGTGCTCTTCGGGATTCGCCCGGAAATTCTTTCGAAGATTCTCTTCCCTGTCGGTCATCAGACCAAAGCGGAGATTCGTGAGATTGCAGCACAGGCCAATTTGCGAGTTGCTGGTAAACCCGACAGCCAGGAGATCTGCTTCATTCCGGACAACGATTATCGAGGGTTCCTCAGGCGATACCGCGATGTCAGTGACACCTCCGGGAATTTCGTAGATCCACAGGGGAAGATCCTGGGTCAGCACAGTGGGTTTGAGCAGTTCACGATTGGTCAACGCCGCGGGCTGGGAATTGCACTGGGTGAACCTCGATTTGTGATCAGGATCGATGCAGAGTCGAAAAATGTGACGTTAGGAACTGCCGAAGAGCTGGGTTCGTACTCCCTTGTGGCAGCACGCACCAATTGGCTTTCAGCCCCCACCAGCGAAGTCTTTTCCTGCACTGCTCAGATTCGATCGATGCATCGGGCAGCGGCAGCGTATGCACAGGTGGATGCTGATGGAACATTGCATCTGCGCTTCTGCGAGCCTCAATCGGGAGTGGCGCCGGGGCAAGCCGTCGTGCTCTATGATTCGCTGGAACGAGTGATTTGCGGTGCATGGATTGAAGACTCTCATTCCCCACGAGCCGAGGCACTGGCTATGGTCGATTCTCACGCTTGCTGAAGGCCCGGTCTGTCATGTCTTTTCGCAACCCGGAAGTGCTTCGTTACCTGAGATGTGCGCGCTGTCGTCAGGGATTGACACTTCGACAAATTGTACCTGCCGCCCAGACGAACGAGACGAAGACCGAGGCTGTCAGTCCCGTGCAGGAGTTTCTGCTGTGCACCAATGCCGACTGCCGGCTCGAATTTTCCATTCGGGAGGAGATCCCCGTGCTCGTGACGGAGTTTGCCCGAGAACTTCCATTCGACCAGTGGCAAACGTGTCTGAATGATCGTCCCTGCCTGAATGATCGTCATAGTGCTGCACCATCCAGTGAGAACGCTCCTGCGGCTGGCTGAAAAACTGAGAAATCAGCCTTGCAGACGTTACTGACAGCAGTGGGGTGGACACAACTTGCGAATTCCCGGGGATCGTGCTGTCGGAAACGGGCATGATCCTGATGAGTTGCTATACTTAGCGGGATGGAGAATTCACCCAACCCCCGCCGATCTGCTGCCAAACGTCCTGCTCAGGGCCGGTCCTACCCGAAGTCTTCCCGTCGTCCTGCCACAAATCAACCACCCGCAGGAGGTGACGGTGCGGAGAAGAGGGGCGAATCTGCACGCAATCGGCGTGGAGATCATGCTCCGCAGGGCGACAATCGTGCAGCAGGTGGGCGACGCTATGGCACCTCATCTCGTGGGCCGGATGGGCGATCGCGCGGGCCGGCTTCGCGAAATCCTGCGACGGGCGAGTTTCCTGCTCATGAAACCAGCAACGCTAAATCTGTCCGCCAGCGTCGGGCACAGATCGATTCAGGAAGTGAAGTTCAGCGGCGGCTCGCGTTGTACTCGCCCGAAATGTTGAGCCCCCGTCCACTGACGGCAGACAAGATCCCGGTCATTGTGGCGCGCAGCCCCAGCCGACATCCTTACTACTTCCGCAAGATGCTCGTCAGCGGGATTAAGGCCGCTCAACCAGGCGATCTCGTGAAGGTCGTCCTGGAAGAATCGCAGCAGACACTTGGCTACGGGCTCTACAATCCGCGGGCCGAGATGACTGTCCGCATGCTGACCCGGGGTGATCAGATCCCTGATGAAGCGTGGTGGAAAGCAAAGCTTGAAGCAGCCGTCAAATTCCGCACAGAGACTCTGGGACTCGACCAACAGGGCAATGTCTATCGACTGGTGCACGCCGAAGGAGATGGATTGCCGGGATTGATGGTTGATCGTTATGGCGATGTTCTTTCCGTTGAGGCCTTCAACCTGGGGATGTATCAGCGGGCCGAAAGCATTCTGGATCTGCTGGCGGCATGCACGGGAGCGAAGCATGGCATATTGAGGCCCGGCGCTTATGCCGCTCAACTGGAAGGCTTTGATGCAGACCCGTTTGGCTCGGAGAATGCCCCCGAGAGTGTGCAGGTGGTCGAGAATGGCGTGAAGTACGAAGTTCAGTTTGAAGATGGCCACAAGACGGGCTTCTTCTGCGATCAGCGGCAGAATCGCGCGCGGGTGGCTGAGTTATCAGCCGGACAGCGAGTGCTCGATTTGTGTTGCTACTCAGGCGGATTTGCTCTCTCGGCGGCTGTTGCCGGCGCGAAAAGCGTACACGGAGTCGATCTCGATGAGGCGGCCATTGCTGTCGCCAAAAAGAATGCCAAGCTCAACAAAGTTCAGATTGAATGGGCGCATGCCGATATTTTTGCCTGGATGCGTGAAGCCCAGAAACAGGGCCAGCAATGGGATATTGTGGTTCTCGACCCGCCCAAACTCATCCGCACTCGGGACGATTATGAAGATGGTCGCAAGAAGTATTTCGATATGAATCGACTGGCAGCCAGTCTTGTGGCACCAGGTGGCATGCTGATTACCTGCAGTTGTTCGGGGTTGTTATCTTCTGCCGATTTTACGCGGGTCACGGGCTATGCAATCGACAATGCAGGGCGATCAGCCCGACTGTGTGAACAGACGGGTGCCGGGCCCGATCATCCGGTGCATGTGCGCTGCCCGGAATCTCTCTATCTGAAGGTGAACTGGTACTGGTTCGATGAAGCTCCCGTGACGAAGTCCGCGCACTTGCCGGAAGATCTCATGGAAGACTTCACAGGCGAGAGCGATTCTTTGACAGACTCAGACGATTAGAAAATCGTTGAGCTTCTGCTTCATCGAAGTGAGGTTTTGATTACCAGGCAGGGATCATTTTGCCAGAACGATCCTGCTTGAAGGGGACCCAGGCGAGGATCATCCTCTCGACCTTCATATCGGTCTTCTTGGGCGTAAGTTGCGTTTCTTCCAGCACATAACGAGAAGGGTCGAGCCCGACGATTTCATCGATCTCATGCTGGAAGTCGTCCTGCAGTTTCTGAATCTGCGATCGAACAGCCTCGACGGTCTCTTCGGCCCGGCCAACATCGCCCCGTTCTTCCAGAACCCGAGAGGCAGCACGGGCTGATGTCGCTGCTCTCGAAAGGTTCGTTGTCGAGATCTTTTTCCGGCTGGTAAAGGCCCCTAACAGTGATGTTCCAAAACTGATGACGGCGGAAAGTGTCTGGGAGTTCGCCTGACTTTTCTGCTTTTCAGCCGCCTGCTCGGCTCGACGCAAACGATCTTCGAGAGTCTGCAGCTTGGACTGATATTTGGCCTGAATTTTGGCCTTGGCCAGTTCCCGTTGATCGCGATGCCCCTGATCCAGCCTCTGGCGGAAATCACCTTCGGATTCACCAGGCAGCGAGATCCCTTTGGGGTCAGCACATTTGAAAAGCGAAAGTTTTCGCGAGCGATAGAGACAATCTTTCAATGCTGTCGCCTGAGAAGTATAAGTCTTCGCTCGAAAGAGTTCCGCAGGAGGTTGGGTAAAAGTGGCGTTGGCTTCAGGGCTGCTGGCAAGAGTTAACTCCCCTTCCAGTTCTTCGGCCGCTTCCCAGTTGAGTGCCTCACCTTCGTGAGCTGGCAATAACAGGGAAACGGTCTGCCATTCGTCGATCCCACCCGTTGTCTGTGTAAAGTGAATACGGGCTGTGGCGTAGAGCGCGGGATGATAGATCAGGTTCTCGCCCGTCGAGAGAGCCCCCGACCGCTCGATGAAGACTTCCGAAACTTCGGGCGGAAGGACAGGTCGGGTTCCTGTCGCAGCATCCGCATGCCAGGTGGAAGCGGCGTGATCCTCGGGCATCTGCGATTTGCGTTCATCCATCAGCAGTTGAATCTGCTCTCGACTGAGTGGCCCCCGCAGATAGGAAAGAGCCCAGCGAGACTGGAAGACTGTGGGCTGATCATCGTGGACATTGTTCATCAGGAAGACCCGACTGCCCAGCGAAGACAGGAGCTTTTCCATCGAACTGCGATCAAAGGCATGGCCCGTCGCTGTCGAGGCTCCTTCGAGACCATCAAGTACTCGGAGTTTATCGCGCTCGGTTTGTAAACGACCGATCAGCCAGGTCCCACAATTGGAGAGGCCCTTGTAATCGAGATCGACAGGATTCTGCGTTGCCAGAACGCAACCCAGGCCAAAGGCGCGGGCCTGCTTGAGGAGCGTCAGCATCGGCTGCTTGCTGGGTGGATTTGCGCTCGGCGGAAAATAGCCGAAGATTTCATCCATGTAGAGCAACGCTCGAAGTGCTGTCGTTCCCGATTGAGCGCGCATCCAACTGATAACTTCACCGAGCAGAATCGTGACAAAGAACATGCGCTCGGCATCACTCAAATGAGCGATCGACAGAATCGCAATCCGGGGTTTGCCTTCGGGGGTATAGAGCAGACGCTGAATGTCGAGTGGCTCACCCGTCATCCAGGCTTGAAACCCGGGCGAAGCGAGCAGGTTGTTGAGCGACATCGCAAACGAGAATCGATCTTTAGCCGGGAAGAAACTTTCCAGATCGAGAAAGCCGACTCGATCAAAGGGAGGCTGCTGGATATCGCGGATCAACCGGCCCAACTCAAGATTCTGTCCGTCGCGCCACGACCGTTCAACGAGTGTCGAGAGAAGAATATGTTCTCTGCTGCGGAGTGGATCGGCATCGACTCCCAGGAGTGCCAGAAGCCCCGAAACAGCACTGCCAATCCTTTCGCGAAAGGCCTCGGCATTATCGCGAATGACAGGGGGCGGAGCGGAAAGCGATTTGAGAATTGTCAGCGGGATACCGACAGTGCTGCCGGGCGTGTAGATGCAGACATCGGCTGATTCGCGGAAGCGGGAAATTCGCTCGGGAGGCTGATCCCAGGCCGCCAGGCCCTCTTTCCATTGTGTGGCAGTTCTGGCAGCGAGTTCATCGACCGTTAGCCCTTTGCGAGTGGCTTCGCCAGGATCAATCCAGGGTTTGAAATCAGCCGGTTTAAGAGATGGAAACGTCAGGAGGAGATTCCCCAGATCGCCTTTGGGATCGATACAGATGGCAGGGAGGCCATCGATGGCCGCTTCTTCGAGAAGTGACAGACACAGGCCCGTTTTGCCACTGCCCGTCATCCCCACACAGAGGGCATGGGTGGTGAGATCCTTGGAATCGTACAGGACGGGAGTATCGCTGAGCTGACCACTTGCCAGGTTGTATTCGCGACCTAAGTAGAACACTCCCAGCTTTTCGTAATCGCTCATATTTCACCTGAGGTAGAAAATCTTCGGATCTTGGAGTTTGAGGGTTCGATCTGGGGATTGGCCAGAACGGCTCATGAATTGTGCTACGATCCAAGCACAAACGGCCATTTCGAGCAAGTGGGGCATTGATGATGAAGAGCAGGGGATGAATGAAGGCAGATTCTTAGGCTAGAAATCCGCCAGTTGGCCGAGAATTCCCAAGGGATTGCCGGAAAAGCTCTATCAAACTCCTGATGTTCGAAGTGATCACCAGATAAAATTCTTCGCTGTGGAATCCACTGTGGAATCCCATGGAATGTGGTTTCCAACCTGTAAGAGATCCTCCCGGGAAAGAAGTCTCGATCTGCCATGCCTGACCCTTCGACATTCGTCAAAATCTGCGGCGTGACAACTCCCACACAGGCGGCTGCCATTTCGCAATTGGGGCCGACGGCACTGGGTTTGAATTTTTACAGTCGATCGCCTCGATGCGTGACTTTGGAGCAAGCCCGCGAGATTCGTTCCTCCATGACACCCGGAGTGCTGGCGGTGGGAGTGTTTGTGAATGAGACGGTGGAGTCCATGCTCACGATCTTCAAAGAGGCCCAACTGGATGTGATCCAGCTTCATGGAGATGAACCGGCTCATGTTGTCACTCAAATTCGAGAGGAAGCTCGATCGCAAGGATTGCCTCAACCGGGAATTTACCGCGCCTTTCGTGTGGGTGAGGAAGGTCTCGTCGATGTGTCGAAACATCTGGAAGAGTTGTCGCAACTGGGCTTCCAGTACGATGGTGTGTTGATTGATGCCAGAGTCACGAAGATCTCTTCTTCGAATCAAGGCCAAGCTGGTGAAACGATCTATGGAGGAAGTGGACACCAGGCCCCCTGGCCCTTGCTGATTGGCTGGCGGGAAATCTTGAGGCAGACGCCGCTGTACCTCGCGGGTGGTTTGACCCCTGCCAATGTCGAGGAAGCGATGCGAACTGTTCATCCGACCGGTGTCGATACTGCCAGTGGCGTCGAAGTTTCCCCGGGGGTGAAGGATCTCGCACTCTGCAGGCAATTCATTGAGAGAGTGAGAGCCATTGTCGCTTCCTGAATTTACGCTCCCGTGAAGGAAGGCAATTCCTTTATTGATGATTTGGGATTAGCATATCAGGGCCTGCCACGATGATTTGTTCAATGTGGCTGTGTTGTTTTGTCTGATTGTTGAGCGATCGTCGTGATTTCCAGTTGGTCTGCAAAAAGGTTTCCTAACATGCTGAGTTTGTCATCATGGAGTGCGTTGTCTAAGGCAACGGTTGCGATACTTTCCGGGCTGCTGCTCATTCCGACGATCTCGGCCCAGGCGGACTGGCCGACATTCCGGGGTGCCGATCGGACCGCTGTCGCACCTGATACAGGCCTCTTGAAAGAGTGGCCCAAGGAAGGCCCGAAGCTGCTATGGAAAGCCGAAGGTGCTGGTCGTGGCTATTCGAGCCTGGCAGTTGCCGGCGACAAGGTCTTCACTCTTGGCGATGCACCATCAGTCGCAGAAGATAAGGATGAGTATCTGCTGGCCTTCAACCGGGCCGATGGCAAGCTGTTGTGGAAAACCAAGACTGGCCCCGCCTGGAATGAGGGGAAAGAGTCGTGGCAGAGCTCCCGCAGTACCCCCACTGTGGCGGGTGACGACGTGTTCGTGCTCTCTCCACAGGGAGTGCTGGTCGCTTGTGAAGCCGCGACTGGCAAGGAAATCTGGCGAAAAGATCTCAAGGCTGAGTTTGGTGGCAAGAAGGCTGATTCATGGGGCTATAGTGAATCAGTCCTGGTCGATGGCGACCGTGTGATTGTGACTCCCGGCGGCCCCAAGACGACGATGGCCGCACTCAACCGTGCGACCGGCGCCACGATCTGGACGACTGTCCGTGAGGATGACCGTGGAGCAGGGCATGCTTCGATTGTCCCTGTGACAGTGGGTGGCGTGAAGGTTTATGTGCAGACGACAGGTTCCGGCCCATTGGGTGTGCGTGCCAACGATGGCCAGTTGCTCTGGTCATACCCCATAGAAAAGACGACAGCCGTGATTCCGACTCCCATCGTTAAGAATGATCTCGTGTTCTTCGCTGCCGGTTACAAGCGCGGCGGAGCTCTGCTGAAGCAGGTTCCCGGAGAGAACGAAACAGTGAAGATCGAGGAGATTTACCCACTCAACCCACGCCTGGCCAACAAGCATGGCGGGATTATCCTGATGGGTGACTATCTCTATGGAGATTCTGACGATGCCGGTATCCCTTACTGTGCTGACCTCATGACAGGCGAAGTCAAATGGCAAGGTCGTGGTGCCGGGAAAGGTTCAGTCTCTGTCGTGGGTGCTGATGGGAAAGCCTATTGGCGATTCAGTGACGGGGTGATGGTTCTTTCGGAAACTGGGCCAGAGAAGTACACCGAAATCAGCTCGTTCCAGATTCCTGGCAGTGGTGATCGCCCCAGTTGGTCACATCCTGTCATCACCGATGGCAAGTTGTATCTGCGCGAGCAGGATGCTGTGCTTTGCTATGATCTGAAGCCATAACTTTTCTCATGAGAAATCAATTGGTCTGAGCCGACAGGCAGGCCCATGCTGTCATGCAAAGATTAATGTCCCCCGGCCTTCTCATGAAGAGCCGGGGGATTTGCATTCATGGCCCAGTCTTGCTTCACTTGCCTGCGATGTCGTTCACATATTTCTCTGGATCAACGATTCCTTCCATGCCACCAATTCTTGTTGTTGCCGTCCTGCTGACCATCAGCAATCTGTTCATGACGTATGCCTGGTATGGGCACTTGAAAGATCATGCTCATCAGCCGTTGTGGATTGCGGTGCTGGTGAGTTGGGGGGTGGCGTTTTTTGAATACCTGGTGCAGGTTCCTGCCAATCGATTTGGGAATGATCATCACATCAGTCTGGGTCAACTGAAGATTTTGCAGGAAGTGATTACATTGGCTGTCTTCGTCCCCTTTGCCATTTACTACATGAATCGGCCTTTATCCTGGAATTTCCTCTGGGCGGGTTGCTGCATGCTGGGGGCCGTTTACTTCATCTTTAACGACCCCGCTGCCAAAGCGGAAAAGCATGAGTCGACTGCCACTGCACAAGCGGCAAACGAGCCAGTCACTCATCAAGAAGCGAGCTCACCACTGCCGGCCGTCACTCACACATCTCGTGAGGATTGAGTCAGAAAGCCGCCAGACTTTAGAGCACGATCGCCAACGGGATGTGCACGTTAGTGCATATCCCTACGTCGTATCGATCATGTCCGATCCATCTCAAAGTACGCCGACCGCCTGGCAACAGTATGCAGCAACCTGCAACGGATGCAGCAATTTGCTTCGTCACGGCCAAGTCGTGGTGTGTTTTGGGGTGGGATTTGACTCGATTTTTGTAAGGTAGCGGCTCTCTTGAGGGATTGGCATGGTCTGTGCATTTCTTTGCAAAAAGATTGCACCGGTGGGGATCAAATTTTCGTAAATGGTTGGTAAAGAGAGTTTCGTATCCAACTTTTTGAATCCCGCAGGGCTGTTATCAGCATTTCTACTGAGGTTCAGATTTTTCTTGCCGTCATGATCAACAAATCGACGGCATCACTCGTGAATGGTGTGGAAGGTCAGTTATGCTGCCATTTCTCAAATCCCCTGGCTCTGGGACTGGCATGACTTTCTCGTCGCTTGCTTCATTTGAAGATTATCTGGTTCAGCAGCAACTGGTCTCGCCGCGTGCTTTGGCGGAGGCGGCCCGACATATTCGCGGCACTGATTCGTCGGCGATCAAGGAGTTGATCCGAGAACTGGAACGCCGGATGGAGCTGACGGGTTATCAGTCGGGGATTCTGCTGAAGCATGAGACCGAGGGTTTGCGAGTTGGCAATTACAAATTGCTCTATCGCAATGCTTCAGGAAGTTTTGCCCGGGTCTTCCGTGGCTGCTCTGTATTGACAGGAGAGATGATTGGCCTGAAGGTCCTGCGCCAGCGTTATGCCAGTGATCCGCGCGCTGTCAATCTCTTCAAGCGGGAAGGTGAACTGGGGCGTCGCCTGAAACACAAAAACATCGTGCCCATCTACGAAGTGGGGAGTGATGGTGGCCAGCATTACCTGACGATGGAGTTCGTCGAAGGTGGCAATCTCAAGGATATCCTGAAAATTCGGGGCAAATTCACTCCCGAAGAAGCGGTCAAATACATCATCGATCTGGCGGAAGGGCTCGAATATGCATTGTCGATGGGATTTACTCATCGCGATCTGAAGCTCTCGAACGCTCTGCTTTCAGCACAACGCGTCGCGAAGCTGGTCGACTTTGGACTGGCGGGAGGCGAAGCCTCGGGTGTGGCTGATGAAGCCGACCGTGCTGTGGAATATGGCACGCTGGAAAAATTCACGGGAGCTCCTGATGGTGACCCGCGCAGCGATTTGTTCTTTCTGGGGGTCATGCTCTATGAAATGGTCTCGGGCCAACCCCCTTATCCACCAACAAAAGACATTAATGAGCGGCGGCAGATCAGCAGGTACCGCAACATCCGGCCCATCACTTCGGTATGCCCGGGTCTTACGAGGCCGCTGGTGGAGATCATCGACCAGTTGCTGCGCAGCAATCCCCACGAGCGCTATCAATCACCGACAGAACTGCTGCGAGATCTGCGGAAACTTCAGGCCAGTTTCAGCTCAACAACAGCCAGCAGCGAAAGTTCAGGAAGCACCAGCGGGCCCATGCCCGCAATCAAGAATTCTGAGGGCGAACCTTCATCCAGTCCCTCCACGGCGAATAACACCTCGACCATCCTGTGTATTGAAGGTCGTGCGACTCAACAGGATCGTCTCCGGGAATATCTTTCCAAGCATGCATATCGGGTGTTGATGCTCAGTGATACCGATCGAGCTCTGCAGCGCCTCGAAAGCATGGCTGTTTCAGGAATTCTCGTGACCTGTGAAGCGTTAGCCGATGATGTGGTCGGTCGATATGGCCAGTTAAAAAAGTACGCTGATCGTACTGAGACTCCCCTGGTGCTGGCCTTATCAGCAAGACGAGCTGATCTGTTGCCGCAACTGCCGACTTCCCGTTACAGCCAGGTCATGCCGCAACCCGTAACGCTTCGCGATCTGCGTGATCGACTGGAAACCATGAGAGCCAGCTAATTTGGCTCAGCGCTCCCATTGTGTTTGAAAATCAGATGTGCTTGAAAATCAGAAAGCAAACTTGCTCATCTGTGGGCAGCGTGAGCGTTTTCCGGGCAGCGAGGCGTTTATACCGGCAATAAATCTTGCAGGTCACATCTGATTTCATTCGAGAGGAGGCTCGCAGGTGTTCGATGCGCTACGCGATCTCTCAGACGCTGCAATTTGCTGTAGAGTTGCTCTCGTTCCCCAGTGAGAAAATCATTCCGGATACTGGCAGTGGCGTACGACGACTGAACCGAATACGTGGATGGAGCGGTCGTGAGACAGGTGGAGAGCCGCTGAGACAACGAGTCTCGATCGGACATCGTTGAGTCTGAATGGATGCTTTCAGAACTCATGGCAGGACAGCTTCCTGCAACCGAATTCCCGGTACTCGAACTCTGCGCTGATTCGTGTCGATTCCCTGCCAGCAGGACATCCAGCAAACTGACGAGCCAGCGATCTCTCAACAAAGTTGAAGGTTCATCCAGCACCTGACGCAGATCGCCCAGTAGCAGATACTCCAGGTCCGACCAGTAACCTCGCGGTGCGATTGTTGATTGAACCGCGGTGGACATCATGATTACGGGGCCGAATGGACTTTACGGAGGTAGGACACTTTGAAACGTCAATGCAAGGGATGTGCCGAGTCAATTGCCGCGATCGAAATTTTGAGAATTCTGCCATTCCCTGCGCTTTTGCCAGAATTAAATGTTGAAAATGAACTGAAAACACACCTTTGCCCGCCGTCATCCCGTGCGTTATGTCAATCTAATTGATCATCGAGGGTTTCTGGTCAACCTGAGAGCGATCTCGTTCTGAACAGAATCTGTTCAGCAATTGCGCCGAAAATGAGCAAACGGCATCTGGTCGATCTCTAAGAACTCTGCGCCCCTATTCAAAGGAAAAATGCGATGTCATCAGCGTTTTGCCGAAAATTCTCAGCGGGATCATTCATCAGCGGGACACATGTAAATAAGTAATTATTCTGATGCCTCGCGGGAGTTCCGGGATGAACAGAGGTCTGGCGCCGCCTGATACGCAAAGTTCCCTTAACAATCGACTCTGCCCGGTGGCTGCCAGGTTATGGTTTGGAAAGTGAGTTCGATCCTTCTACTCTTTCGCTTCTGCACGGCTCGTGAGATGATCTGCAGCGAACCTGGCAGGAACTGAGCTTCACAGGATTGTTGATCCCGAAGCCACCTGCGGGTCTTTTACGTTCCTCAACCAGCGGCCATGAGTTTCATCAAACCGCAGCCTTACGATCGGAATATCGACGTGGCGACATCTGTCGACCAGATCCCCTCCAATTTTCCTGCATTGCCAGATCCCTGGCAGGCTGTTGTCAGCAAGTTCGTGAGTTCGCAACAACCTGTCCTGCAATGGGCCTGGTCAAACATCGATGCCTCGCGACATTTTCAAAAAACGTTGTTAGTCCTGACCAATCAGAATCTGATGGCTTTTGCAGGCTCCCCTGAGTCTCCCCAGATTTCGCAGTGGCCTCTCAATCAAATTGAAAAGCTGACGACCAGCGACCGAGCCGGGCTGGGAACACTGGAAGCGCAATCGACCGATCGTCGCCTGGCGATCTGGCATTACACACTCGATCTTGGCCCTGCCATTTTACTGTTGATCGAAGCTTTTCAGATGGCTTCGCTGGGCAGGAAGTCGATTTCGCTGGAAGAGCCAGTGCAGGCTCCCGAAGCCGAATCGACCACGACTCCGCCAACCACCAAAGCCCTCTGGCGGCTGGCCCGATTTGCCAGGCCTCATGCCGCCGCAATTGCAGCAGGTTTTCTCCTGTCTTTCCTGGCGATGATTGCCGGGCTCATCCCGCCTTATCTCACGGTTCCATTGCTGGATGATATTCTCATCCCCTATCAGACAGCAGCGACGCTTTCGCGCGAGACAGGTCAGCCGATTCCACCTGCGGTCGACTTTTCGATGTCACTGGCGGGGATGTACCTGGCAGGTTTGTTGCTGGCCGCTGTGGCCGCCTGGATTCTTGGCTGGCTGCAGGGAGCACTGCTGGCTCGCGTCAGTGAGCGGATTGCAGCAGACCTTCGCAATGCCTCGTATGCCCATTTGCAAAGGCTGTCTCTCGAGTACTTTGGTGGGAAACGGACGGGCGATCTCATGTCGCGCGTCAGTACGGATTCGGATCGCCTGTGCCAGTTCCTTTCGGATGGTGTCGTCGATTTTGCTGCCGACTGTTTTCTGATTGTCGGGACGGCCGTCGTTCTCTTCTGGATTGACCCGTGGCTGGCCATGGTCTCGCTGGTCCCTTTTCCACTGGTGATCTGGCTGATGTATGTCTCGCGTGACCGCCTGCAATCGGGCTTTCAGAAGGGTGGACGTGCCTGGGCCCACATGACGAGTGTCCTGGCGGATACCATCCCCGGGATTCGGGTTGTCAAAGCCTTTGCCCAGGAAACCCGTGAGATTCAGCGGTTTGAACAGGCCAATCGAGAAGTTCTTTCGGCCAACGACAAAGTGAATCGAGTCTGGACGTTCTTCTGGCCCATGATCATTTTCCTCAATCAGCTCGGTGTGCTGGTCGTGTGGGGCTATGGGATTTACCGCGTTCATGAGCAGATGATTACGGTGGGTGTGCTGACTGCATTCCTGGCGTATATCGCGAGGTTTTATGGTCGGCTGGAATCGATGAGCCGCATGGTGAATTCATCGCAGCGGGCGGCTGCCAGTGCTCATCGGATCTTTGAAATCCTCGATCGGGTATCAAGTGTTCCCGAGCCGGCTCAACCAGTCCCGCTGAAAGACTTCAAGGGCGAGATCGAACTGAAGTCGATTGGTTTCCGATATGGAAACCGTAAAGTGCTGGATGGTGTGAATCTGAAAATTGCCGCTGGCGAAATGATCGGACTCGTCGGCCAGACCGGGGCTGGCAAAAGCACGCTGATCAATCTGGTGTGCCGCTTTTTTGATGTGGCCGAAGGGGCGATCTATGCGGATGGCACAGACATTCGCTCGTTCCGAGTGGAAGACTGGCGGAAGAATGTCGGGATTGTGCTGCAGGATCCTTTCCTGTTCTTCGGAACTATTGCAGAAAATATTGCCTACGGTAAGCCAGGGGCCTCGCGCGACGAAATCATTGAAGCGGCCCGGGCAGCACGTGCTCACGAGTTCATTCTGCAGTTGCCGGATGGATACGATTCACTGGTCGGTGAGCGGGGACAATCGCTTTCAGGTGGTGAGAGGCAGCGCATTTCGATTGCCAGAGCGCTGCTGATTAACCCGAGGTTGCTGATTCTTGACGAAGCGACCAGTGCGGTTGATACCGAGACCGAACGGCAGATTCAGGAAGCGCTACAGAATCTGGTCAAGGGCCGAACGACGATCGCGATTGCTCACCGTCTCAGTACGTTACGCCGTGCCAATCGAATTGTGGTTCTCGATCATGGTCGACTGGTCGAATCGGGAACTCATGAAGAGTTGTTGAAACTTTCCGGCGGGCATTACGCCAAACTGGTCGAAGCTCAACAGGCACTGACAAAAGACATTGGCTGGTAATCTATTCTCATCATCCCTTTGAAGGTCACTGACGAACATGCAGCACAACCCGCGATTTTTGCAACTGGTCGAATCGGTTCGTACCAACATTCGCGAATGCAGTATTGCCGACCTGAAATTGCTGCTCGAAAAGAAATCGCCCGTCCTGCTCTTTGACGTGCGTGAAGATCATGAATGGGCCAAGGGCCATATTCCGACAGCCAGGCATCTGGGCCGGGGCATTATTGAGAGGGATATCGAAACGTTGATCCCAGATCCGGACTCCGAGATTTACCTGTATTGCGGCGGTGGGTTTCGCTCAGCTCTGGCCGCCGATACGCTGCAGAAAATGGGCTACATGCATGTGATCTCGGTCGATGGTGGCTTCCGTGGCTGGAAAGAGTCCGGGGGTGAGATTATCACCCCCATTGCTTAGCCCTGAAGGCGACGAAGCAGTTTTCCATAAGAGAAAATGCACGCCTCAGCACAATCTACGAAAGTTGGCGGGCGAACTGCTGGTCAACAACCGTAAACTCGGGATCGAGTGCCGGAGCGGGTTGACGATTGAGGCGATGCAACCGATGGGGCTGCAGATCGTGAAAGAAGGCGCAGCCGCTGATCCCACCCAAGACGGCCAATGCCCAAAGTGCCAGCCAGAACCTGCGTTCCATGTTGGTGCTCATCCTTTCGTTCATCGATCCGGTTCCGGACATGTATGGCGGCGGTGCGGGAAAGTAAGTCTTCGAACCTGTGAATTCAGGTTCATCTCAACCATGCGTCTTCCCACAGGACGGCAGGATCGTCAAGGTGTGGTTGAGATGCATTTTCGGCAGGAATCGCCAGATGTCTCGGAGACTCGATACGAAGCAGATTCAGCAGGAATGCCCCGGCAAAGATTGCCGCTGAAACCCTGGTGCGTGCTCTGAATGGCTGCTTTTGCCGCTGGATCGTGATCGACTTTTTCGATGGCAGAGATTCATCCAGCAGCGATGACTTTCGGGCCGATACGACTTTCGTAGAAGTATTGCTTCGCCCCCTGAGGTTGAATCAAAACTTGCGACCCCTGATGCAAAGCCATTTGGTGGTGCGGTTCCCTGCTCCCGAGAGTACCCATGTCTGAATCTGCAGAACCCAACCCCGCGACAGATCTTTCACCCAGTTCTTCCGAGAGTTCTGCTGGAGGAGAGAATCAGCTCACTTCGACCGGCATCGAGCAGTACGAGACGCTGAAATCGACGTGGTTGAGTCACCTGACAGGGAATATCGAAGCTCTCGTCACGTCGTTTCAACAGGCCACGGATCTGTCGACCAGGTTCCAGGCGAAAGAACTCTCAGCCGAGTGGGTGACACAGCATTTAGCAGTTCAACATGAACCGTGGCCTGCTGGTGAAGCGGCAGGTCTCGTTGTTGAACTCGCCTGTGATGAGACGTTTTTTGTGGCGTTATTGCCAGAAACGATCGGCTTGCCAAACTGGTTTACGACGCCGGATGCCAGTCAGGAATCGCGACTGCAAACTTTGGCACAGGAATGGAGCATTCTTCTGCTGCCTGAGTCGATCGAGATCGGTGCCTCAAAAACGATGACCGTCTCGCGCATCGCGGGTCATGTCGAAAACCTGCCACTGCATGCCCGTTTGCTGGCTTATGCTCTGGAGGTGACAACTCTCGAGAATCCGCCGGAAGACGTTGAAACACCGGCGATCATCGTGTTGGGGCCATTTCCTCTATCAGCAAAAGATAGTCATTCATCAGGGTCGAGTGCCGATGCTTCCAAAGGATCCAGCCACACAGCAATGACAGGAGTCACTCCCCACGATTTCGAGGATGAATGGGAAGAGGCCTCCGCAAACCTCGAGAGCGAACGTCGTCAGAACTCCAGTGCCGAACGACAACTGCACGATGCGCAGGCGATGGCAGCACCAGTCGATGGCCCGGTGGATGATCTGCTATCGAACGATGAGGGACTGACCGCTCAAGATCCAATCGAAACTGAGTCACCATCGGCTCAAGACGGCAGGCCTCAGCAGTCAGTGACCAGCCATCTGATGCTGCAAAGGCTCTCGGGTGTGCGGGTCCAATTGAGTGTGCGCCTGGCAGAAAAACGCATGCCCCTGGCTGCTCTATTGCAATTGTCACCCGGGGCTCTGGTGACGTTCAATAAACCCTGTGAAGACCTGCTCGATATCTATATTGGGAATCGGCAATACGCACAGGGCGAAGCTGTCAAAATCGGCGAGCATTTTGGCGTGAAGGTCAATCGCTTAGGACCACCCCCTGAGAAGCCCAGCAGCCTGATTCTGGACTGATGGCCATTGACTTTACTCGTCAAGTTTTCGGCTGACCAATCCCATCGACGACTGGCAGTCAGGCAATGATGAAAAATCGATAAAGTCAGCGAGTGCGGAAACTCCCTGTAGAGAACTGTTGAACATCTTGAGCATAATGGGCCGAGTTGATGAAGGCTTTGATGTGGCCTTCGTCTGACATCGCACCTTCATGCCTGACTGCATTTCACAGGTCTGTTCGACAGGTTGGCCCCCATGAGTTCCGCCGGCATGCCCCAAGATCCCTCTGCTGATCCTGAGAAAACGTTTATCGCATCGGATGTATCTGCTGAGGCTTTGGCAGCCACGAAGATGGTGCCGGATACAGTTCTGACTGGCTCAACCGATGCCGGAGAACCGACCGGGAAAAGTTCGTCGACGACTACTCCGCAGCGGATTTCTCAGTTGGGCGACTTCCGTTTAATTCGCAAGCTTGGTGAAGGGGGTATGGGAGAGGTGTTCCTGGCACATCAGGACAGTCTCGATCGGAAAGCGGCGATTAAAGTTCTCTCTAAAAAACTTGCTGGCAAAGAAGACTTCGTCAAGCGGTTCTATCGCGAAGCGCGGTCGATGGCGAAGATCGATCATCCAAATGCCGTACGCGTTTATGCCGTCGATCAGGATCATGGTGTGCACTTTGTGGCCATGGAGTTCATCGATGGCAAGAGCATGCAGCATTGGATCGAGACACTGGGCCGACTTTCTATTGGTGATGCCGTGCATGTCACGTTGCGATGCGCGGAGGCCTTGCAGCATGCCCATGCCATGAATATGGTCCATCGCGATATCAAACCTGACAACATCATGCTGACGGCTCGTGGTCAGGTGAAGGTGGCGGATTTTGGCCTGGCCAAAGCGATCGACGATGAAGACAACTCGCTCACACAGAGCGGGACCGGTCTGGGAACGCCCTACTACATGGCTCCTGAGCAGGCCCGCAATGCCAAACATGTGGATGGCCGCTGCGATATCTACGCCCTGGGGGTAACGCTTTATCATTTTCTCACGGGGAAACTGCCATTTACCGGCAATACCACCGTCGAACTGATCATGAACAAAGAACAGGGAAAGTTTCCACCGGCTCGAAAAGCGAATCCCGAGATCCCGGAAAAGCTGGATCTGATCATCGATAAGATGGTGGCTGTCTCTCCTGAACAGCGATTCAAGGATTTCGGCGAAGTGATTCGTTACCTGGCGATGTTGGGCCTCGAAAACCCTTCACTGAGCTTTATTCAGGCTCCCGACAAGGTAGTGGCCACAGCCAATACGGCGACTGTCAAAAGCCCCGGGGCCGCCACGCGAAGCCTGCCCGCGGTGCCGAAGTCTTCCGCTGAAGATGCCGCTCAGCAGAAACAGGCAGCAGCTAAAGAGATCACCTATGCGATTCAGTTCATTGATGCCCAGGGGAAACCAGCGGCTGCGAAGATGACTGCCCCCGCGATTATCAAAGGGATCAAAGCCGGCATCATTGACCAGCGGGCCAAGATCAAAAAACCAGGTGCGACATCCGCGATTCCAATTGCTCAGCTCCCTGAATTCGAAGATGCCATTCAGGCCCTTATTGTTCGGCAGGAAGCAGAGAAAAAAGGCCGGGATATGAAGTCGCTGTATGCCCAGATTGATCGGCAGGAGCGATGGCGGAAGTTCACCCGCAAAATTCGAGCGGCCCTTTCAGGTGCCCTGGGCTGGGTCAGTCTGCTGATCTGGCTGGGATTGATTGCCGGTGCGATTTACGGGGTCTACCTGCTCCTGCCACTCCTCAGGCAGAACATTCCGTTTCTTGAAAAGCTGGGTGGAAGCTGATGAATCCACTTTCATCATGCCGTCAATCCGTGCGTTGGAGAGCCTGACGGATTCTTGAATTTGTCTTGAAAGGCGATTGTTAGCCAATTGCTGAGCTGTTCCACCTGGCCTGAGTTGCGAGTACCACCAGTAAAGTACACAGACCTGCCACACCGAGGCCAGCCAGAATGGCCAGCAGAGGAGGGAGAGTCAGTGCCGCAATGGTGAGGATGAGAATCAACAGGAGTGTGGTGAGCTGAAGCCAGCGCTGTTTCTTATCCGGGGTCACAATCGCCACCATCCAGGCTGCCAGAATGATCGAAGCC
>VFQR01000273.1_pt1 | contig 91451 bp, 107 predicted proteins | sample 3512321 | NCBI WGS metagenome assembly VFQR01 (sample SAMN10412374, study PRJNA504923) | tailings metagenome | isolation source: Relicate 3 Philex TSF1 revegetated site | place: Philippines: Tuba, Benguet | collected 2017-08-29 | reverse complement strand
CGAACGGCAGCAGGAAATGTAACCCGAAGGCGTCCACGAAACTCGGGGCTATTCAGTGGTTCCCTTCGGACAACCGTCTATAAACGATCCGACAGGCACTGCGCGAGAAAGGAAGCGACATCTGCCGGTGTCGCCTGTCGTCCAGACGATCTTTCTTACTCATGAAATGGATTCATGACCGCATGGAATAGCTTCCGCCTAATCAAAATTAATGGATCCTGTTAAAATCGTTCAAAGGGCCGGTCGTCCACAGCCCTTCCGTTACTTAGACAAAGGAACGCGAGCCATGATCGTAAAGGCTTACGGCACCTATGCTGCCGACAAACATCTCGAACCGATGGATATATCCCGGCGGATTCCCAGCGCGCATGACGTCGGGATCGATATCGCCTATTGCGGCATCTGCCATTCGGACCTGCATCAGGCCCGCGCCGAATGGGCTGGTACGCAATGGCCCTGCGTCCCCGGCCACGAGATCGTCGGTCGTGTTTCCGCGGTCGGCTCCGAGGTGACCGGCTTTCGCGAGGGCGATCTGGTGGGCATCGGCTGTATCGTCGATAGCTGCAAGCACTGTGTCGAATGCGATGACGGCCTGGAGAACTACTGCGACCACATGGTCGGCACCTACAACTTCCCGACGCCTGATGCGCCCGGCCACACCCTGGGCGGCTACTCGCAGCAGATCGTCGTGCATGAGCGCTACGTGCTGCGGATCAGGCATCCGGAGGAGCAACTCGCGGCCGTCGCGCCGCTGCTTTGCGCCGGCATTACAACCTACTCGCCTCTAAGGCACTGGAACGCCGGCCCCGGCAAGAAGGTCGGCGTCGTCGGCATCGGCGGCCTCGGCCATATGGGTATCAAGCTCGCCCATGCGATGGGCGCGCATGTCGTGGCCTTCACCACGTCGGAATCCAAGCGTGAGGACGCCAGGGCGCTTGGCGCCGACGAAGCCGTGGTCTCGCGCAATCCCGACGAGATGGCAGCGCATGAGAAGAGCTTCGACCTTATCGTCAACACCGTGGCAGCGCCGCACGATCTCGACGCCTTCACGCAACTCCTCAAGCGCGACGGCACGATGACGCTTGTTGGCGCACCGGCTTCGCCGCATCCGTCGCCGAACGTCATGGCCCTGATCAGCAAGCGCCGCTCCATCGCCGGCTCGATGATCGGCGGCATTCCCGAGACACAGGAAATGCTCGATTTCTGTGCCGCGCGCGGCATCGTTTCAGACATCGAGATGATCAAGGTCGGGCAGATTGACGAGGCCTATGAGCGGATGCTGAAAGGCGACGTGAAATATCGCTTCGTCATCGACAACGCTTCGCTTGCCGCCTGATGCGGTTGCCGTCGAAAGAGGGTGCACATCGTGGCGAGAGCGGCTCTGCCGAGGCCCGCGCCCGTCGAACGACCGACACGGCGATGTTCTTCCGGACGTGGCTGTCGAACCCTCTACGCGTCGCATCCATCGTTCCCTCCAGCCCGACGCTTGCCCGGCTGGTGACCAGTCAGGTGCCCGCCGGACGGCCGGTCCTGGAACTAGGACCCGGCACCGGCGTGTTCACGCAGGCGTTGTTGCGTCGGGGCGTGCACGCCAGTGACCTGACTCTTGTTGAACTGGGTGGCGAATTCGCGGAGCTTCTTGCGCGAAGATTCCCTGAGGCGACCATTCTCCGCCTGGACGCATCGCGTTTGTCGCGTCACTCCGACCCGCTGCCGCGCTATGGTGCGGCAGTCAGCGGTCTTCCGCTGCTCTCCATGAGCCGGAAGACCGTACTGCGCATCCTTGTCGGCACCTTCAGGCTGCTTGAGGACGATGCCAGCCTGTTCCAGTTCACCTACGGGTTTCGCCCGCCCGTTGCCGCGCTCCTCCTTGATCGCCTTGACCTTAAGGCCGAACGCGTCGGCACCGCCTGGAGCAACCTTCCGCCCGCGACCGTCTACAGGATTTCCCGACGTGAGATTCGGCACGGTTAGTCCGGATGTTTGCCGGCGGCACGTCCTTCACACCGGCAAATGGCGCGCCTGTCACAACCCGCAGCGGCGGCACGGCGATTTCGTCCGTCGATCCCACCGTGAGAGCAGGGCCAGACAGGACGAATCGAAACATCAAGGTCGCGTCCGACCATCCGCGCGAGATTCTGGACGCTCCGCTTGCACAGGCGGGCTATCCGGCGATACGGACCCACCGGCAAGGGGAGTCCGTTCGATCACCATCCTCACTCCAATCCTCATCGTGCTGTGATGGCCGCAGCAGGAGGGCGCGCGCTAGCCGAGTTCCCGAGATGCGCGCATTGGTCGACGAAGTTCCATCCGCGTGGGAGGCTGCGATCAAGTTGACGGAAGTGGGTCACCCATCGAGACCGCTGATCGAGATGCTGACGGAAGCCGGTCCCGACGGTCGTCATCAGACCATTTCAGCAGATTGCTCTGATGCTGTGAACGGGAAGCATTCCAACTCGATCAATGAGCGTCACGAGAGTAGGGGACAACGCCGTTTCTCGCCAACTGCCGAAACATTTCATCCATGGTGCGGGGTGGTGGCTCCGCTCCCCGATCCAGCCACCACGTCAGCACAGATGTGTAAGCTCCGACAAGATACTGGACCATCAACTCCGCCGGAGCATCCTGGCCGACACGGCTGGTAGTCCTCGTGTTGATCTCGCCGCAGATGAAGTCAGCGAGTACCCCGCGGATCTCCGTGATAGCGATCGTGCCGCCCCTACCTCCAACAAGCGCTCGATACAGGTCGATATGGTCTCGGGCATGCTCGAACAGCGCCAGGCTGAAACCAAGGACGTCGGCCGCGCCCCCATCCGCCAGATGCCGCTGCTGTCGAGCAGCAAGTTCTCTGCGGAGATGGCCGAGACCGCTGCGCTTCAGCGCATCCTTGCTCGCGTAGTGGAGATAGAAGGTCGAGCGACCGACATTCGCCCGCGCGCAAATCTCATCGACCGTGATTGCGTCATAGCCCTTCTCCAGAATCAAAGCGATCAGGGCATCCTGCAAACCGGATCTGGTGCGGGCTATCCGCCGATCCACCGCGCCCCTTGACATCCTCGCCGTGATCTCCTGAAAATTGGACGTTTCGCCGATTTCGTCCGTCCGTGCAGCGAGATTGTAGACGCAGAGTCTGATAAAAGACAATCCGTTCAGCTACAAGGAATGTCGGAGGTTAGCGTGGCGACTAACAGCGATCCGAAGGTCTCCGCTCCTCGGTGGGTCAAGGTCCAGGGCGTCCTCGTCTTGCTGTTGATGCTTTTTGTGATCTCGATGTCGACTGGACTGCTGGGCAGACACGGCCACAGTGAAGGCGCGGCCCTACAGGTGACACCGTTGAGCCAAAACCAGCACATGCGCGGCCATCAATGACGTTGACCGCGGAAACTCGAAGGCTCTTGCTCGTCGCCCATGTGGTGTTCTCGGTTGGCTGGATCGGCGCGCTCGCTGCCTTTCTGGTTCTCTCCCTTGCCGGTCTGATCAGCGAGGATGTGGCGGTGGTCCGATCAGCCTATATGAGCATGGACCTCATTAATCGCTTCGTGATCGTGCCGTCCGCAATTCTCGCCCTGCTGACGGGTATCGTCCAGTCACTTGGAACGCCATGGGGACTGGTTCGACACTATTGGGTTCTGTTCAAGCTTCTGATCATAGTCACTGCAACCTTCATGCTGCTTGTGAAGTCGGACCAGATCAGCGCAATCGCGAGCATTGCGGGCGAGACTTCCCTCACTGCTGCCGATCTTCGTGAACTGCGACTGTCGATCTCAGTCCACGCGATGGGCGGCCTCGCTGTACTGCTCTGGGCACTGGGGCTTGGAATGTTCAAACCCAAAGGGTTGATCTGGTTCAGAGGCCGCCTCGACTGATCATCTTGTCCGCGACGCACGAAATCCCGTGTGAGCAGACTCGACCATATGGCTTTGAAGGGCGAATCGAGTTGCGAAGCGTGAAACACTTGCTCCCGCCTCACTCCTACCGTTAGTGCGGGTCGGCAACAGCCGCGGCGGGGCGACTGATTGGCACCGAGGACAAGGACGTCCTTTTTGCCATCTTATCCTCTCCGATTCGCTCCAACATTTGACGGAAGGTGGGATGCATTCCTCCGTCGATGTAGGCGTGCGCGGCAAATGCCGTCCCGTTTTCCAGAATGCCCTCCAGGGTACGGCGATCGGTCTCGGACTTGCTAGCGACCAGCGGATCGACTTCGCTCACCTCGGCAGGGCATGCGGCGAGGGGGTCGCGTGGTTCACCGTTCGGGAACCGGGCATCGAACACGTAGCGTCCGCCGCAATAGGATACCTTGGGTTGCCGCCGGGTCACTTCGAAAATGTCGTATCCGCGCTTCAGATCGCTCCAGAAGGTAAAGTTCGGGTCGTCGCGATGATCGGCCATGTTCTGGGGGGTCATTCGAAACGGAAACGCTTGTACCTGAAAGGCAGTCTGGCCGCCGATGAGAGCTTCACGGGTCACCGCATAGATTTCCGAGACACCCTCATCAGTAAGTGCGTAGCACCCTGCCGACGTACACGCGCCATGAACCATGAGCGCGTCGCCGGTATAGCCGAGCGCAGCCTCGAGCCGATTGGGATAGCCGAGATTGAAGGAGAGATAATACTCCGAGTTCGGGTTCAGCATTCCGGCGCTGACATGATAAAATCCTTCCGGTGCCTGCCTATCGCCCTCTCGCCTCTTCGGACCCAGCGTTCCGGACCAGCGGCACATCGGATAGATTTTGAGAAGTGCATACTTGCCGCTGTTATCCTGCTTCCAGATCTCCAACTCACTCTCGTGCTTGAAAATCCTGACAAGGATCGGCGCCGATGGCGACATCGATTTCCGTGACATCTCCGTGAGCAGGACGGCCGGAATAGGCTGTGTCGCCTTTCCGTCAACGTCGAGCGTACCGGACACGCAACCGCTCACTGCGAAAGTGACGAGCCCGATCACGCCAATCTTCAACATTTGCCGCATTCTCGATAGCGTCCGGGTGACTTTCTCGCGGTTCCGCCGACGTATACCGCTTCGTTGATGAGTACCCTATCATAGTTGCAGATATGTTGCCGCAAAAACTGTTGCGAACCGCAAAAGGCTTGGCCAACTGCTCAAGCTCCAAGGGTGCTTCGTAGTCCAAGCTGTATTGCGCTGGTAGAGGGGATGCTTTGTCATGCGCCCTCCACTTGCAGCTACTCGCATTTGGCCAACGGCAACAAGCCCATGCGATTGACGATCTGGATCCTTCACCCGTCGACAGTGGTAAGCGGGCACATCGGCGGAGCTGAAGTGGCATTTGCCTTTCCGCAATCAGATCGCGTTAAACCTCAATCGTTGCCTATTGCTCCTGGCCGTCTGAGATTCCGGATAGGTCGACGCGGATACCTGCCTGGTTTGGATCGCTCTCGCTGAATGATGTTTCGCTTGCCGGTGTCGATGCATCGATATGAACCTCTTCTTGCAATGACGCATCGCCCGATGAAGCCTGTTCATCAGGGGACGGCGAATGAGGGCCTGGATCAGCCTCACCGAACACATAGCGACCCTCGAACATGCCCGTCCGCCACGCCTCAAGGGATGCGACGAAGGTCGCCCGATCGGCCGCGCCGCGCGCATGGGCGACGATCCGGTGAACCTTACCGAACAGCGCAGTCCCCATGCGAATGTTCTCGCACGGATCGAACAAGCTAAGGCTCAGCCCCGAGACATCGGTCATCCCATGCCCGGCGGGATAGCGCGTCACCCCGACGCGAACGACAGCCTGGCCGACGAAGCGCTCGATGAGGCGCATCGCCGCCTCGGGCGTTTGCGGAGCCTCGGGCAGGATGAGGCGATTGCCGTCGGTGATGGTGATCGCCAAGGGATTGTCGGTCCCGACCTCGGATATGAACCGCTCCACGATGGCGATCTCGAGGCTTGGATCGGCGCATTGCTCGATAAAGGCGAGTTCGAACATCGGCAGCTCCCGCTACGTATTGAAGGCCATGACCAGTGGAAGTTCGAAGAGCCGCGCCCAGGCGGTCGCCGCAGCCTTCTGGATCGCGACGATACTGGTTCCGTTCGTCCACCAGCCATTGCCTGTCGCAACGATCACATCGGGGGCATGCAGCGCGGATTGCAGGATCGGCCAGATGAGGAGCTGCTCGTAGCAAATGAGCGGGGCGATTCTCAGCCCGGCGGATTCGACGATCGGGTTGGCGAAGAAATCCGCCCGCGCGCCTCCGCCTTCGCCGGTCAGCGCGAGCCAGGGCTGCCACATCGACACCGGCACAGGCATCCGCTCCCGATAGAGGGCCCCCGCGCCGTCGCTGGAGATTTCCATCATCACGTTGTCGTAGCCCTTATACACCACCATGATCGCGCCGGCGTTGACGGTCACGGCGATCCCCTCCATCGCGCGCAACCAGAGGTCCTCGACGGTGGGGGTCCACATCCCGGCCGCGCCTTCCGGCAGCACAACAACGGCATGACCGTTTGAGGCAACCGCCCTCACCGCGGCAATGGTCTCGAGGTGCTGCGCGTACCCGACGTGTTCGCCTCGCCCACCCCCGAAATGCGTTTCGACACCGATCCAGCCTTCCGGCAGATTTGGGGCCGTCCAGGTTGCGGCGGACCAGATCCACAGCGCGGAAAGCGTCAGGGTCGCGATCGGCCGGATCCTTGCCGTCATGGCGAGGAGGCCGATCGCAGCCGCGCCCAATCCCCACCAGCCCCAGCCTGGAAACAGGATGCCGGCCGCTGTAACCGGATGCGCCCAGCCGACGATGCCGAACGGCGGCACGCTCATCAACACGGCAGCGACGCCGTACCGCAACGCCCTCCCCCATCCCGGCCGTGCAGTCCAGAGCGCACCGTGGACAACGACGAAGGCGAGTGCGGCCGCGCACCAGAGGCCGATGCCGGCACCGAGGCCGCTGCCGTAGAAATTGACGACACCTTGCGGCAGGCCGCGCGAGGCAGCGAGGAAGTACCCTGCCGAGACGAGCGCCGCCGCGAGGCGCGAGGGCGCGAGCGACCAGAGCGCAGGGAAGGCGAAGGCAATCGGAAGAGCGAGCGGCTCACCGGACCATCCGACGACGCCGACGACAACAGAAGCGAGCGTTAGCCCGACGATCAGCACCGCATCACGGGCCGAAGGTGAGGACCGGCTCGGCGCGGCCAAGCAGGCCGCCGACCGGGACGGGCCCGAAATATCTCGAGTCATAGGAACCTGCGAAATCAGAATGGAGAAAGAGATGCCCAGCGGGCACCACGCCGCCGGACCAGGGCGCGAGCGCCCTGCCCTCCGCATCGCGCTCCCGAACCGCAGAACCGGCGATCGGCAGACCGTCGACGCGCACGGAAGCGGCGATCGAGATGTGCTGTCCAGAGGTGGCCGCGACCGTCTTGATCAGAGGGGTCATCCAGCCCGGGCACAGCCCGCGCCGAATATAGCCGCGCTCGATGGCCAGCGCGAACGCCGGGGTTTGGGGCGGGCAGAGAAAGACAAGATCGCCCACCACGGCTTCGCGATCGAACGGCACGATGCGCCAGAGCCCGAGCGCATAGCTCGGCGTGAAATTAATCCGCACGCCGCCGGCATTTCCGGCCACGATCAGTGCGATCACACCGGCAGCGCCAAGGCAGAGCGTGGCAAGCGCGCCCTGCCAGCGATTCATGCGAACACCGGACTGACGGACCGCGAGCGGCGTACTCGAGCCGGCCTCATCTGCGCGATCGAAGCGTCCGTTCATTCAGGAGCACCAGGGCTGACGGCGGCCGGCCCAGACCCGCGCCAGCCCTTCGGCAACCAGGACCTCACCCACATCGACGCCGGAGACCTGGAGCGTCGCGAGCGTCCGGCCGTGCCTGTCGACGCCCACGCGATCGATCGCGACTTCTCGCCCGCGCAGGAGTTCGGCAAGGCGGGCCTGCGACACGCGCGCGCGTCCGATTTCGGCTTTGCATTGCCCGTCGATTTCCGGCGCGTCGATGTTGGCGAGACGAACGCGTTCCGACCTGGTGCCAAATCCGATCCGCACCGTATCGCCGTCCCAGACCCGCAGCATCGCCGGCGCGCAGCTCGCGGCGCAGAGGACGACGTCGATGACGATATGGTCCTGGGCATCGGCGGTCGCCGGGGCAAACCATCCCGCGCCAAGAAACCCGAGCCAGGTCAGGAACGCGGCCCGGGCAAGTCGTCGGGCAACAAGGGGAGGATGGTTGCGCATGGGTCCCGCTTCCGTCACGCCGGCGCCGCATGCGACGGCGGCCGTGCGGATCGGGCACGCTCATCTTCGCTCAGGGTGTCGTCCCGGGCGACCCGTCAGAAATGCCGGGGTGGGACTCCGTATCGCCGATCACGGCTTGATCCCCTGCGCCTGGCTCTGGCGTTGTGCCTCGCTTTGCCTGAGCGCCGTCTCCGTCCGCTCCCGGGCGGCGAGCTGCTGGGCCGCGCGCATGTTTGACCATTGGCTCGCGAGCGCCTCCTGGTCCACCGATGCGACCTGTCCGGCAATGGCATCAAAGACCGGACCTGCGGCAGCCCTGGCGTCGAGCCCGAGGAAGGCGCGGTCGCCGAACTTCTTTTCGATCGCGGCGTTGTAGCGGTCGAGCTCGGCCTTCACCATCCGGTCGGCCAGCGCGTATCCCATAGCGGCCGGCAGATCGTTGCGGTCGATGGCATCGCGGACCTTCTCGAGCACGACGATCGCGTTCGGCGAGAGCGCGGGGATGTCAAGCCTGGCGCGCTCGCGTGCCTCTTTCTCCTCCTGGGTGAAACGGGCCGTGGCGGAGGAGTAAAGCTGGTGATAGCGCTCGATCTCGGTGCGCAGGACGGCCCCGCCTTCGATCGCCAGGCGCCGCGTCTCCCGGTCCGCTGCGGACGCGAACAGCCCGGTCTTGCCGCGCAGCTCGCCGAAGACCTCCGGTTGCTGGACGAGCTGGTCGAGCACGGCCTGGTGCCGGTCGGGCGCGGCCACGACGGCATCGAGATGCATCCGTGCCGCGGCGGCATCCGGCTCCTGATACATCCGGTCGACCCGATCGTTGACATCCTGCCACTGCGCCTTGAGCGTCGGGGTAAAGGTCACCTTTTCCTCCACGGTTCGAATGAGCGATTGCGTCCAGGCCTCGATGCCGCGGATCGACACCGCGCCGGAATCGAACCCGGGCACGGCGCGTGGACCGACGGTCTCCAGCTGATCCTGAACACGATACCGAATGCCGAGCCGGGCCGCTTCCCGGCTTATCTGCTGGGCTGCCTCGAACACCGGACGCATGGCGGACAGTCGCTTCTGCTCGGCCTCGCCGTTCACCGCCGCACGCGCCGCGCGGCGGGTCGCTCGATCGGCATCCTCGAGGAAGGCGCCCTCCCCGAACCGGCGATTGAGCGCATCGGCGAAAGTCATGACCTCAGCCGAAAGGCGCGGCAGGCGCTCGAGGCGGAACAGCGAATTGCTATACCGGTGCGGATGCACCGCGTCCTTGCGCTGTTCTTCCATCGACAGCAGGAACCCTTCGGCCCGCGTCGAGGGGCGCGGCACCGCCACAGATGCCGATTGCCGACGGGCGATCTCACCTGCGCGCGCTCCGGCGAACGCACCCCGCCATTCCGCGGCCGCACGTCCCGCAGCTTCCGCAACGAACCCGAGATCCTCAATTGCGGCGCGGCGCTCGCCATCCGGCCCGCCGTTCGACGCCATCGCTCCGCGCACCGTGCCGAAGCGATCGGGCCTATCGGAGATCTCGGCGCGCAGCCGATCGGGGTCGAGGCCGAGCCGCCATTCGGCCTCGATGCGGGCACAGGCGGCTTTGGGGTCCGACCACAACACGCCGGCCGCGCGCTGCAGGCGCGCAGCTGCTTGCAGGTAGTCGGGCGCGGCGCGTGCATTCGTCTCCGCCACCTCGGCGACTGTGCCCTCGAAGCTCGTCGTGATCGAGAACAGCGGACCGTTCCACGGCGGCAGTTTCCCGGCGGGCCGCGCCGCAGCTTCGCCAGCCGCACCCTCCGGTGCCACTCCGGCCTGCGCTCCCCTGCCGGCCCGGAGCCGGCGGATTGGCTTCGCCGTCGGCGTCGGCATGACCGTCGCCATCTGCACCGTCTCGGGCGCCTGGCGGATCCCGGTGATGGCGCTTTCGATCCGTGACCAGAGCCGCGCCAGCCGGTGACGCTGCTGGTCGATCCATTCGAACTGGCGCTCGAAGAGACCAGCCTTGACCGGATCGAGGGTCCGCTCGCTTTCGTGGCCGCGGCGCTCGAGATATTCGGCGCGCTCCTCATAGTCGAGCGTCGTGCCCTTCGCTCCGCTTTCCGCCAAGCGCTCGGTGAGGACGCTGTAGTCTGCGAAATCCTTGCGGTTGGCATAGAGGGTGACGTTCTCGCGATGTCGGCTCATCGCGACATAGGCAAGATGGCGGTCCATGCCCCAGGTGGCGAGGACATAGGCGCGATCGACCGTTGCGCCCTGCGATTTATGTACCGTCGCCGCGTAACCGTGATCGAAAGTGTCGTATTCGTCGGGCCTGACCTCGATGGTGCGGCCTACGTCGAGCTTGACCGTGAGCGCTTCGGGGCTCACGGATTGTACGGTGCCGAGCATGCCGTTCTTGACGTCGCGGTCGTTCTTCAAGAGCAGCAACCGGTCGCCCGCTGCGAACTCCCGAACACCGCGCGATGTCTGGTACTCAATCCCGTCGGCAAGCTCGCCGCGTTCCTTGCGCGCCTCGCGGATCAGCCCGTTGATCATGAAGACGTCGGCATTGGAATGGGCCAGTGCGAGCGCAGAGCCATTCTCGCCGCTCTCCGACGCGAGCCAATCCGCGACCAGCGCTTCATGGGCATCCTCGCGCGTGTCGGACCAGGTGACGTGACCACGCTCGTTGTAGGCGTCGAGCGCCGTGGCGACCCGCCCACGCGCAAGATCGCGGGAGGCCTCCTGCGCCCAGTCCTCGGTCTGCCTGCGGATGCCTTCGAGCTCCATCAAGCCGACACGCTCGGAGATGGCGCGGAACGCCGCGCCCGCCTCGATCGGCTGGAGCTGCTCGGCATCGCCGACCAGGACGATCTTGGCGCCGGCGTCCTCGACCCGGGCGATGATGCGCGCGAGCTGCCTGGACGACACCATGCCCGCCTCGTCGACAACCAGCACGTCGCCTTTCTCGAGCATCTCGCGGTCGTTGTTCCAAGCAAATTCCCAGGACGCCAATGTGCGCCCGGTGATGCCGCTCGACTTCTGCAACTCGGCCGCCGCCTTGCCGGCGAGCGCACCGCCGATCACGCGGCGCCCCTCAGCCTCCCACGCGCGCCGGGCCGCATCGAGCATGGTCGACTTGCCAGCGCCGGCGAAACCGACGACGACGGCGATCGCGCGGTCGCGCCCCAGATAGCGAACGGCTTCTGCCTGTTCTTCCGAGAGCGCGAACCCCCGCGCCTCGGCAACAGCGGCCAATGCCCGGTCGACGGATTTGTCCGAAACCCCGAACCCCTCGACAAGACGCAACCGGCGCGCCGTGTCCATCATGGCGCGCTCGATATCGAGCATTTCCTGCGTCGTGTACCGCGCTTCGGTGAGAACGACGCCGGTGTCCGGATCGACGGAATCCGGCACGAGCTGGATCAGCGCTTCGGAGTCGAAAGCGGCGTCGAGCAGTTCTTCAGTTTCGGTTTCGTTGTTCGCGTAGCGCTCGACCAGTTTGGTCATGTCGGCCTCGGTGAAGACCGACCGTTCATTGGTGATGAGCTTGAGAGCCCCATCCGGCTGGTCGAGCAGCTTGCGCGCGGCGTCGCGGCGCTTCTGCTCCGCCTGGGCCTTGAGCTCGGACGCGCCCTGGCGCAGCGCAATCGCGTGGCCGCCCGGCCCGAGATGCGTCGTCGGCGTGATCTCGATGCCCAGCTCCTTATGCGAGCGCTCGTCGATGCGAACGTCGAGACCGGCCTGGGCAAGATGGCGGTTGGCGTTGTCCGCCCACTGCTTGCGCCAGAGCTTCAACAGCCCCTTGTCGCCCGCCCAGTTCTCGTACTGGATCTGACCATTCTCCCGGACAATATTGCCGTCCGCATCCTTGCGCGGCACCAGCCTTTTGCCGAACCCGTCCGTGGTCAGCGGGTTCATCGTGAGCATCACATGGATATGCGGGTTGCCCTCCTTCTCATGATAAACCCAATCCGCGATCATGCCGCGCGTCGTGAAGGCCTCGGCCACATAGTCGCGCACCAGCTCGACATTCTGTTCGCGCGTCAGCTCGATCGGAAGCGCCAGCACGATCTCGCGCGCGAGCTGCGCATTGACCCGCGTTTCGGCCTGCTCGACGGCGTTCCAGAGCGCCTCGCTGGCCCGGGCAACCGGCTTGCCCTCGACAAGGCGCTCGATCCATTTCGGCGCGTCGGGCGGCAGGGCAAGTTCGGCAAACACCAGATCCTCGGTGATCCCGGTATAGCGGAGTGTGCGGACATTCTCCTCGGTGTCGAGCTTCATCTCGGCGCGATGACGATAGGCGGCCGCGGCCACGGCGCTGCGCCCGCCGCCCCTCGAAATCACCTGCGCTCGTAGATGATAGATCGCCATTCCCGTCCGCTCGCCTGCACCGTGCAATTGCGGGGATCGCCCGGACCGGAAAGCGGCGCGTAACGCCGTTTTCCATCGTGGTGATCCACGGGAGGAATCTTCGCCTGTCGGGCCGGAGAAATCGCCCCGGCGTTTATGCCGGGGAAAGGCGCGCATCGGCGCGCCCGGCAAGATTGCGAAAGCAATCTTATAAGTGCGCCCTTCAACCGGCGGAGCGAGCGCAGCGAGCGGAGCACCGCTTATAGCCACGCTGACGCTGCCTGCGTCACCTGCGGGTTGGGCTGACAGGGAAAATGGCGGAGAGGCGTCGGTGTGACTCTGACGATGAAGGGGGATTTTGCACAACGCGGACCCGTCACTTCTGCCGGGTTGCCGGTCTGAGGCCAGTCGGATTGGCTGGGACCGAGAGGCGGCCGCGCGCGGCGGGCAAACGAGGGAGACCGGCATGGCGGAGAAACGGGCACGGCACGCTGCCGTGATCAGCGACATCGACGCGCAGATGGCCAAGCTGCAGGACAAGAAGAAGGAAGTCCTGCGCAAGCGGGGCGAGCGCATCGCCAAGCTTGCGACCGATGCTGGGCTTGCCGAACTCGACATCGCCGACGATCAGCTCACCGAGGCGTTCCGCGAGGTGGCCGGGCGATTTCGCGGCCGAGGGCCGAGGACATGACGACGTGGCCGTTCGGCGTCTGGATCGGCAGATGTCCAGCCTCGAGTTCCGGCGGCGCAACATGATCCATGTCGAGCGGCGCAAGGACAATCGCCTGAAATTCCAGTTCGGCGGTCTCGTGGTCAAGGCCAGGCTCGGGGGCGAGGACCATGCCGTCATTCTCGGGATAATGATCGAGGGCGCAAGGCGTCTCGCCGAACCCGGCGAGCGCGAGCGCCTGCTGGTCATCGGCAAGGAGGCGTTTCGCGGTGAACCTCAAGAAGCTGACACTGATGATGATGCCGATCGTCGTGATGGGCGCGACGGCGATCCTGCTGCGCGGCAGTGAGCATTGGCTCTCCGCATTCGGTACGACCGATGACGCACGGATGATGCTGGGGCGGGGCGGCATCGCCCTGCCCTATGTTGCCGCCGCGGCCATCGGCGTGATCGTGCTGTTCGCCGCGGCCGGCGGATTGGCGATCCGCTACGCTGGCACGGGCGTGGCGATCGCGAGTATCGCGATCGGCGGGCTCGCGGCCGCCGGCGAGGTGATGCGCCTGTCGGGTTTCGCCGACCGGGTGACGGATGGCACGCTGCTCTCCTATGCCGACATGGCCGTGGGCGTCGGTGTTGCGGCGCTGTTCGGCTCGGGGCTGTTCGGCCTGCGCGTCGCGATGCGCGGCAACGCTGCGTTCGCGGCGAGCGGCCCGCGCCGGATTCGCGGGTCCCGCGCCATCCACGGCAATGCCGACTGGATGACGATGCAGCAGGCGGCCAAGCTCTTTCCGGCGACCGGCGGCATCCCAGTCGGCGAGCGCTACCGCGTCGATCGCGACAGCGTCGCCGGCGTCCCGTTCAGCCCGGCCGAGAGGGACACATGGGGGATGGGGGGCAAGGCACCGCTCCTGTGTTTCGACTGCGGGTTCGGGTCAAGCCATGGCCTCGTCTTCGCCGGCAGCGGCGGCTTCAAGACTGTGAGCGTCGCGGTGCCGGCGGCGCTCAAATGGGGCGGCGCGCTCGTCGTGCTCGATCCCTCGAATGAGATCGCGCCGATGGTCGCGGGCCATCGGCGACGCGCCAACCGCAAGGTGATCGTGCTCGATCCGGCGACGCCGCATATAGGGTTCAACGTGCTCGACTGGATCGGCAGGTTTGGCTCGACCAAGGAAGAGGATATCGCCGCGGTCGCGACCTGGGTGATGACCGACAGCGCGCGCATGGCGGGCTTGCGCGACGACTTCTTCCGCGGCACCTCGCTCCAGTTGGTCACGGCGCTGATCGCCGATGTGTGCTTGTCGGGAAACACGCCGCCACATCACCAGACCTTGTGGCAGGTTCGGGCCAATCTGGCCGAGCCCGAGCCCAAGCTGCGGAGCAGGCTTCAGGAGATCTGGGACAACTCCAAGAGCCGATTCGTGCGCGAGAACGTCGCGCCCTTCATCAACATGACGCCCGAGACCTTCTCGGGCGTCTATGCGTCGGCGGCCAAGGAGACGCATTGGCTGAGCTACGAGAATTACGCGGCGCTGGTTTCCGGCGAGAGTTTCGTTTCCGACGATATCGCCAAGGGCAGGACCGACGTTTTCCTGAGCCTCGACCTCAAGACGCTGGAGACCCATCCCGCCTTGGGCCGTGTGATCATCGGCGCGCTGATGAACGCCATCTACAACCGCGACGGCGATATCGAGGGCCGGGCGCTGTTCGTGCTCGATGAGGCCGCAAGGTTGGGGTTCATGCGCATCGTCGAGGTTGCCCGTGATGCCGGACGAAAGTACGGCATCACGCTGGTGATGCTCTATCAGTCGATCGGCCAGCTGCGCGATGCCTATGGCGGACGCGACGCGGCGAGCAAGTGGTTCGAGAGCGCCTCGTGGGTCAGCTTCTCGGCCGTCAACGACGCCGAGACGGCCGAGTTCATTTCGCGGCGCTGCGGCGAAACGACCGTCGAGGTCGATCAGGTAAGCCGGACCTCGCGCATGGGCGGCTCGTCGCGCACGCGCTCGAAATCGCTGACCTCGCGGAGGCTGATCCTGCCTCATGAAGTGCTCCAGATACGCGCCGATGAGCAGATCATTTTCACCGCCGGCCATCCACCGTTGCGCTGCGGCAGGGCGATCTACTTCCGGCGCGAAGACATGCTCGCCTGCGTCGAGGCCAATCGCTTCGCGCGTGGCCGGAGCGGCGGACGGGGCGACGCCCGATCGGCGACCGACGCGCCGGCCGAAGTCGCGGGCATCGATGCGGCCGATCCCGAATAGCCGACGGATAGTCGTGATGCGCGGTTGCTGAGAAGGGGTGCGCGAGGGGATGCCCCTCGCTGTCCCGCGGGCCGGTCGATCCGGACCGTGGGACACCGCGAGAGGGGGCGTCACCCGAAGGGCGGAGACCGCTTGCGGGCTCCGTGAGCGAAGCGAATAGCACCCGGTCGGCCGCAGGCCGGCTCGCCCATATCGAGCCGTCATCGGGGAACTTGCCCGTTGCCGATCCGCGATCGAAGCGACCGCCCTGCCCCATCGCGTGCTCGCGGCCATTGAACGAGGACGGCACCGAGCACAACGGGCGGCCGCAACAGCGGGTCGCAGCGCCAGTCGCGGTCGCAGGGGTCTAGCCGTCGCGCAGCGACAAGCCAGGCGGGCCGCTCGATGCGGACCGCCTGGCTCCATGCCGCGGGGAAAGCTCTGCCTTACGGCAGAGCCTCCTTCTCCATCGCTTCGAGCTTTTCTTCGAGTTCGGCGAGCGCCTTCTTGAGTTCCTTTTCGATCCAGCGACGTTCCTTGCGGATGACCGCATTCCGCAACTCGGCGCGCAGTTCCTCTATATGTTGTTCGAGCAGCATCGTTCGTCTCCTTGAGTTCTTGTGAAGGACGCCGGCGCGGATCATGGAGAAGCGGGTTGGGTCGAGACCCGCCGAAGGCGGCTCGCGCGCGGAGGAACCGATTTTTTCGGCGGGCCGCCCTTCGCGGTCCGGCGGAAAAATTGGAGGGGCCGCGCGGTCTCGAGGCAGCCCGTTTCGCCATGATACGATAGGCGGGCCTGAGCAGAGCGACCCGCGCCGCTTGCGGCGCGTCCTTGTCCGGCGACCAGCCGGCGGGGAGTGCGAGGGGAGACCCCCTCGTTGGCGCGAGGGCCGGTCGATCCGGTCCTCGGGACACCGCGAGAGGGGGGCGTCACCCGGAGGGCGGAGACCGCTTGCGGGCTCCGTGAGCGAAGCGAATAGCACCCGGTCGGCCGCAGGCCGGCTCGCCCGGACCACCATCCATGCGAGCCGCGATCCATCACGGGAATGAATCGATACCGCCCGACCGATTCCCAAATGTCGTTGGACGCAAGGGCGCAGGCCGGGCGATTGTCCGGCCATGATCGTTCAGCCCTACCGGCTCTATATCGAGCGCACGGATCCCGAGAGGAACATGGCGCGGTTCTATGCGCTCTCGATCGAGCCGACGCTGTTCGGGACGCCCTCGCTCACGCGCCGATGGGGACGCATCGGAACGGACGGGCAGTCGAAGGTGCATCACTTCGAGAGCGAGGCGGACGCCGTCACGCTGTTCCTCGATCTGCTGCGGAAAAGGCGCGCCCGCGGATACCGGACGCGGCCGCATGCGTGGGCTTCCCGCCCGCGCTGACCGGTGGCGAGGCGACGCCGGCCCCAGCGGAACGGTGCCGCGGCCCGGTCGCGGATGGCGACCGGGCCGCGGCACACTGGTCACCGGGTCAGGCGTCGAACTTCACCTCCGAGACGTGCTGGAGCTGGGCGAACCATTTGCCCCGCGTGTCGGGGGATTGCCATGCGACCCCCGAGATATGCACGCCCGGCGGGTACTCGATGAGGATACCGACGAAGGGGATGCCCGATTTCGGGCTCGTCGTGCTCCAGCCATTGCCGAGGGTGACGCCAGAGCGCCCTTCGATCCGGTAGTCGGGCGCGTGATCGTTCTCGCGCGCGACCGGGATGAGGGTGATCGGCAGATGGTCGGCGATCTCCTGAAAGATTGCGGGTTCGCTGTCGCCTTGCAACAGCGCCCTGATCACATGTGTTGTCATGGTGGGCTCCGTGTTGAGCAAGAGGGGAGCCGGTCCCTTTCGGGACCGGCCCCCGTCTCGGTGTTACTGGCCGTCGTTCCAGAGGACGACCTTCTGACGCTCGTCGCCGCCGGGTGCCGGAGCGAGGTTGCCGTAGAGGGTGCCGACCTCGGGCGCGCCGAACTTGTACGAGACGGTGTCCTTGCCGCTGGTCCGCGACACGCCCTTCCAGGCTGCGCCCATCTCGAAGCCGGTGCGCTTGTTGATCACGCGGAAGTCCGGGCCGTCCGGGTGGGGCTTGTTGGCGATCGGGACGACGTTGATCGGCACGGAGATCTTCAGCGTGGCGAAGACGCCCTCGAGCGAGCCGTCAGCCTTCTCGGTGAGCTGTGCGATAGTGGTGGCCATGGTCTTTCTCCTTCGGTTGCATCGGGACCATTCCCGATGGCGACGTTGGAGAGGGCCGTCCTGCTGCGGGCAGCTCGGACAAAAATTCTGCAAAATTCTATTTTCCGCCGAAAAGCGGACCCGCACTTTCCCCGCGACGCTTGCGGCGCGGTCTTTGGAAAGTGCCTGGGGCCGCAACAAAGGACCGAAATCGAATTCTGCTGAATATTTGGCCGAGTCTTACCCCTTCAGGGGTTGCCCGCAGTAAGCAGGCGGTCCTCTACAAGGGCGACATGACAAGGGAATGGTCCGGATGCAGCCGACGGTTGAAGGGCCGTGGCTGCCGCGAGCGCGCAGACCGCCGGGAAGGGCAGCGGCTTGCCCGAGGCGGCTCGGCACCCTGAAGAGCGCCGTGCCGATCCGCGTCCCTCCCGATCGCCGGCAAGGGCCGCCCGGACGCCCCGAACGCCCGCGTCGATCAACGGCGGACCGGCTGCGGGATGGGTTCAGCCCCCGGAAGGGCGATGCCGCGGGCCGGCGGCGAGGTCAATGGCTCGGGCAAGCCCGGTGTGTCCGTGGCCGGTTCCCTCCGGCAATCGCGTTTCCGCGCCCAGCGGCGATGAGCGCCAGAAGGTCGTCCTCTGGAGCGATGGTCGGTAGCCCAAGGCGGGGGACGGTCTCGAAAGGGACCGGGTCGCCTCGTGGCGAGTGATATGGAGTTCACGGCGAAGGATCGCGCCGGCAAGGCCGGCGGGGGGGGGGGGACGCTAGCGCGTCCGGTCGACGCGGCCGGGCGCGCTGCGGCGCGCCGCCGTGAAGGCCTCGGCGAGCTTCATCATGAAGGGCTTGGAAAGCCGCCGCTCGCCAGCAAGGGCGGGCTCGAGATACCAGGAGCGCTCGGCGACGTCGTAGTTGTATTCGTCAACCACGACCCATGCGCGCTTGACGTCCACGAGGCCGGCGCGCCGGCACTCGATCTCGGGGATCTCCACGGCCGTCCGGCCCTCGCCCGGCCGGCTCGTGGTGATCGCGAGGAGCGCGAGATGGGTAAGCCCGTCGCCGGCACCGCGCACGGCGGCGACGACGCAGACGGGCCGGGGCTTGCGGCCGTCGCTCTCGCCGCGCTCCTGCTGCCATTGCCAGAGATAGGGATAGTCGAGGATCTGTCCGGGGCGGTAGTCAGGGCTCATTGTCGTAGCCTTTCCCCTTGGCGAGCCGGTCGAGGGCCTCGCCGAACAGATCGGCATGTTCGGACGGCATGCTGGCCGTCCTGTGCGCTTCGCGCGGGTTGCTCGTTCTCATCAGACGCTCGTAATGTTCGATGCTCATCAGGACGTAGCGCGGCTTGTTGTGCCGGGTGATCACTACGGGTTCGCGCCGGGCGGCATCGGTGACGTCGCCTACGGCCTTGTTGAGATCGCCAGTGGAGAATTCGCGCATCATGGTGCTCCTTTGGCGAGCAAGAATATCCATATTATCCATATTATCAAGAAAACGCGCCGCGCGGTGTTCGTTGATGCGAAACGCGGCGCGGCAGGGTCATCGCCGAGGCGGGCACCGCTCGAGCATCTCGCGCTCGTCCGGCCTCATGCGGGCGACGGCGGCGCGCGCGATGTCGGCACCGGCATGGTCGAGCATGTCGCGCCAGTCGGCGACGTTGAATGTGTTCGTCACCCTGCCGCGCGACACGTCGTAGACGACGCAGGGGCTGCCGATCATCGCGAGCCGGAAGATGTTGAGGCAGGTGCCCGGTGACGCGCCGTCCCAGACCATGAGCCCGAAATCCGCCTTGCGCGCCATTTCGCGGTCTTTCTCGGCCTGCGCGGCGAACCCGCTCGCGCCGTCAGGCGGCGGAACGTGGTAGGCGGCCCAATCGCCGATATTGTTGCGGGGGGCCTTGCCGGCGAAGAATACGCCGACATGCTCGTATTTGTAGCCGGCCAGCAGGCTTTGCACCTCGGTGTCAGCGCCCGGTGCATCCCCGATGTAAACGCCGTGTTCGTTCGTGACGATCGCGCCGACCCGTTCGATCACGGGGTCGGGCAGCTCGACGATGTCACGCGAACCGCCCACGAATATCATCGACATGGTGGCTCTCCTTTCTCTCAAACAGTCCTGCCCCCTTCCCGGCCTCCTCTCCCTCTCCGCCAGCACCGCCCGCGCCCCGCTTCGGCCCGCGCTGCGGTGAGGAAACGCGCCCGGGACACCGCCGCATCCGTCCCCTGCCGGGCTGCGGCGGCGATCCTCGCAGGCAAAAGCGGCGCGCCGTTGCCCGGCGCGCCGCGAGGCAGGCGGCGCTTACGCGCCGCCCTCGGTGATCCGCCAGACGGGTATTCCGAGCTTGCGGGCCTTGTCGCAGAGGTTCTCGGTGATGCCGCTGCCGGGGAAGGCGATGACGCCATAGGGCATGACGCTCAGCATCTGGTCGTTGCGCCGGAAGGGAGCAGCCTTGGCGTGGCGGTTCCAGTCCGGCTTGAAGGGGATCTGGGTGACCTTGCGGGCATTTGCCCAGCACGCCGCGATGCGCTCGGCCCCCTGCGGGGTGCCGCCGTGCAGGAGCACCATGTCCGGGTGCTTTTCGAGGGCCTTGTCGAGCGCGGCCCAGACCCGTTCGTGGTCGTTGAAGTCGACGCCGCCGGCGAAGGCGATCTTGGTGCCTGCGGGCAGGAGCACCTCGGTGTCGGCGCGGCGGCGGGCGGCGATGAAGTCCCTGCTGTCGATCACCGCCGCCGTCATCGCCTTGTGGCTGACCTTCGAGCCGGTGCGCGGACGCCACACCGATCCGGTGTGCATCTCGAAGAGGTCGGCCGCGTCGTCGCGCATGACCTCGAAGGCGTTGCGGCGCTCGAGCATGGTGATGCCCTCGGCTGTAAGGCGCTCGAGCTCGACGGACCGGACTTCGGAGCCGTCCTGCTCGCTCTGGCTGAGACGCTGCCCGTCCTCGTTGCGCTCGAGTTCGCGGCCGACGCGTTCGGCGGCACGGTGGAAGACGTTGGTGACTGACCAGAGCAGGTCTTCGACATCGGGCTCGAGCCGGGTGTCGGCCAGCATCCCGGTGAGGACGTCGAAGATGTCGCCGAGCCCGGCCCGGATGACCGTCTCGTCGGGAAGCGGCCGCGGATCGGGTTCGTCCTGGTGCGGGCGATGCCCGTACATCTGCAGTTCGTAGATGACACGGTCGGTCGGCGAGGAGGCGTGGTGCGGCTCGTAACCGTCGTCGTGGGGAGTGTCGTAGATCATGCTAGGTCTCCGTCGGTTGGGGCCGCGCCCTTCGCGGCCTGACGGCGCCCCAGGCCGCGCGCCGGGGGCGGCCGCACCGAAGGCCGGAGCGAAGCGGAGGACGGCTTCAGCCGTTGCGGCTGCCCCCGGCGGGTGGCAGGGGGGCCTCTCGGCAGGCCGCGGGCGCGGCCTCTCCCGGCGGAACCTCGCCATGCCCTGTCGGCCTCCCCTTGGCGGCGGCCGAGCCCACGACGCCGGGCGCACCGGCCGGTCATCGGCCTGCAGGTGTCGGGACAGCGGCCGCGTCAGGGCGTACTCATCCGCCGGCCGTTTTCGATGAGGGGTCATCCGGGCCGGCCGCGACCCTCTTCGGCGCGCTCACCGGGATGCCGGGCGGCTCCCGCGCGAGGATGTCGAGGATCCGGGCTGGCCGGTCAGCACGGTCTTGCCGTGATGCCGAACGCGTCGGCCGCGAACTCGACCGCAACGAGGTTGAGCACGCTCTCGGCGGGCAGGAGGGCTCGGGAGTGCGATCCGCCGGGCCGGAGCGTCGCGCGCGGCAGGGGACACGCCTTCCGAGGGTCTCTACCGCCTTCGCGGTCATGCGCGACGACGCGGCGGACCTGTCCGGGATGCCGGCGGACCGGCTGGCGGCCGGGGCCGGGTCGAAGGTCAGCCACAAGGCGATGACGGCTGCGGTGATCGAGAGCTTGGGCTTGGCGATGCGCGCCGCCGCGCCGATGCCGGGATGATGCGGCCCGCGCACCGGGATCGCCCACGCCGGAGTGTCGCGTTCACCGATCGCGTCCGGATCCAGTCCGCGACCGACGGGACTCGCAAAGCCCGGCATGGTGCTCCTGCATGGCGGCACCCCGCAGGGGGCCGAGCGCATCGCGGCGTGCTGGGCAAATGCATGCGGGGCCAAGCGGAGCGCAATCAGGCCGGACTGGAACCGCCACGCCAAGACGGCTCGATTTCGGCCACCGTCCAGATGCCGGCGATCAGACCCTATGGCGTCATCGCCTTTCCGGGCGGCGGCGTCGCCGTGACCCTCCGCGACGGGCCACAAGGGCGGCTTTCCGGTCTGGTGGTTCACCGAGGGCGGCGCGTAAGCGCCGCCTGCCTTGCGGCGCGCCGGGCATCGGCGCGTTGCATTTGAGATTGCGCGCGACGATTTTCTATCCGACCGATTGCCCCGCGGACCGGCATCCTTTCCGATCAGGACGGCAGAAGGCAGAGGCGCGTGTCGGCCTCGTCCATCTGGCCGCGCAGCCATGCGGCGAGGTGGTCGGGGCCGAGACCGCGCAGGTCGTCGTTGAAGTCGCCCAGCTGGGGGCGCAGCACCAGCGGGAGGATCCCCGCGTCCTCGGCGCGCCTGGCGAGGCGTTCGATCCCATGACGACCGGCCGCATCGGCGTCCGCGGCGATATAGAGGCGCTCGCACCCGATCGGGAACGCGATGCCGCCCAGGTGCCCGGCCGAGGTGGCCGCGACCATCGGCAACGCCGGCATCACCATGCGCAGCGACAGCATGGTTTCGAGACCCTCGCCGGAGATTGCCGCCGGCGCCGGCATGCCCGGCGTCATGCCGAGCCAGATGCCGTTGCCGAGAAGGTGGCCGAGCGAGCGTCGCGGTTCGGGAAGATGGGCCTTGCCGTCGCCGTCGGGATCGAGCCAGGTTCGATGCAGGCCGGTGATCTTGCCGTCGAGACCGGTGACCGCGGCGATCAGGGCGGGCAGCGTCAGCGTCTCGCCGGTCGCAAGATCGCGGTAGTAGCAGCCGGGATGGAAGCGCAGGGCGCGCTCGCGCGCGGCGAACGGGATGCTGCGCGCGGCAAGGTAGCGCTCACCGAGCGTGCCGGCGATCGGCCTGGACATCGCGAACAGGCGACGCGCGGCGTCGGGAGACCCGCGTGCCGCGGAGGGCTCGCGCTGCGCGCTCGCGGGTTCTGGCGGGGGCTCCGCCAGGAAGCGGCGGGCCTCGTCGAGGATGTCGCGGAACTCGAGGAGCCCGCGGCTGTGCTCGATGACGTCGAGTAGGTCGCCATGCTCGCCGGTCGCCTCGTCGAACCACTTGCCGGCGCGCTTGGGGCCGGAATCCTTGAGGCGGACATGCATAGAGCGGCCCTTGGTATTGCGGACGTCGCCGACGATCCAGTAATTGCCGACGCGTCGGCCGTTGGTGAGGTATGTGCGGCAGACGGCCTCGGCATAACGCGCGAGGCCGTGTGCCAGCTCGGAAACCGAGCCGTATCGGGACATGGTGGTGGGTCCTCATGATGCCGCCGAGCGGTCGCCGACCGCGATAATGGGATGCTGCTCGATGAGCCGTGCGAGAATGGCTGGCCCCTCGGCGTTGACGGGGAGGAACAGGCGCATCTTCCAGGAGATGATCTCCGAGATCATGCCCATGGCCTTGAGCCGCGGCGCGCTCGCATCGCTGAAGCCGATCACCTCGACGCGATATTCGTTCATGACCCGGCTGCGCCGCAGGGACAGCCGGTCGGCGAGCTCGACGACGAACCGCCCATCGACAAGGCCGGCCCATGCCTCGTCGGCCGTCAGCGCCGGCACGTCGGCGAGGCCGAGATTGCGGTAGAGCTGGGGCAGGAGCATCGCGTGGATGTGGCGGCCGACGATGCGCTCGCCTTCATCGGTCTGGAGCCGATAGACGCGGCAATCGTCGTCGGGCAGCCGCTGCCAGATCGGCAGCAACAGGCCCGTCACCAGATGGAAGGTGCTGGTGGTGAACTCGGGGACCATTGCGACCTCATTGGTCCAGACCTCGGCGAACACGTCGTCGGCGGCCGGCTGCCAAAGGGTTTCGGCGAGCGCCTCGATGTTCATGCGGACCTCGTCGGTCGGGCGCACCAGACGCACGCGGTGCTCGCGTGTGCCGTCGTCGAGCGTGATGCTCGCGGTCGGGAGCTGGACGGCAGCGCGGCCCGACCGCGCGTTGACCACGAGCACGGCTGCCAGATTGGACGCTGCGAGCTGAAAGGCGTTTTCGAGCGATCGCGGCGTGCTGCGATTGCGCTCGGCGATGGTGAAGACCTTCGATTCCGCGCCCGTGGCCGGGTGGGTGTAGATGGTCCTACGATCGGTGACGACAAGGCTGTCGGCGCTGATCGTCTCCAGCCCGCGATCGTAGGTGCCGGCGGCCATCGCCTTCTCGACCTTGCCCGCGAGCAGCTCCTCGAACACCGCGAACAGATGATTCTGCATCTCGATCCTGAGCGCCAGCAGGCGGTTGAGGAAGGTGGTGATCGGCGGCAGCTCGTCGAGAAGGTGACCGTCCTCTCCGACCAGCGAAAGGCCGGTGAGGTTCTGGAACCTGTCGAGCGAGCAGCCCTCGACCTTGCCGTTGCAGATTAGCCCGTAGAACTGGCGCAGGGCGGCGCGGGCATAGGTGCCTTCGAGGTTGTCCTCGGGCCGGAAGAGACCGGCGCCGCCGGTCTGGCGCTGGCCTTTGGTGATCGCGCCCATCGAGTCCAGCCGCCGCGCTATCGTGGAGATGAAGCGCTTTCCGGCGCGGATGTTGGAGGTCACGGCCCGGAAGATGGGGGGCTGCGCCTGGTTCGTCCTGTTCGTGCGCCCGAGGCCCTGGATCGCGGTGTCGGCGCGCCAGCCGGCCTCGGCGAGATAGTGGTAGCGCTGGCGCTGGTTCCGCACGGAGCGATCGGCATGGTAGGATCTGCCGGTGCCGCCCGCTTCCGAGAAGACCAGCGCGCCCTTCTCGTTGTCCATGAAGGCCCGGGCCTCGTCGAGATTTGCGGCGCCGGGGCGCTTTTCGACGGCGAACCGGGTGGTGCCGTCCTCGGTCGCCCTGCGCACGATGCGCCGCGACCGGCCGGTGACCTCGGCGACCTTGTCGGTCCCGAAGTGGTGGATGATCTGGTCCAGCGCGGCGCCCACGGGGGGAAGCGATGCGAGCTTGCCGATCAATCGGTCGCGCCGGGCGACCGCCTCGCGGCAGCGGACCGGATTGCCGTCATCGTCGTAGAGCGGGCGCGAATATTTGTTGCCTTCCGCGTCCGAGAACTCCTGGAACAACTGCGTCGGGAATCCGTGCTCGAGATATCCGAGCACGTATTCACGGGGCGTGACGTCGACATGCAGGTCCGACCACTCCTCGGCTGGAATGTCGGCCAGGCGCCGTTCCATCAGGGCTTCGCCGGTCGAGACGATCTGAACGACCGGCGCGCCGCCGATGGCGAAGTCGCGCTCCATCGCGCCGATCACCGTCGGCATGGTCATGCCGCAGATGAGGTGGTTGAAGAAGCGCTGCTTGCACGATTCGAACACGCTCCGCGCCGCGGACTTCGCCTGCCGGTTGAGCGTGCCGTCCTCGCTCGTGATGTTGGCCGCTTCCATCGCGGCGTTGAGGTTGTTGTGGATGATCTGGAAGGCGTCGGCATAGGCGTCGTAGATGCGGATCTGCTCGTCCGTCAGCGCGTGCTCGAGCACCTCGTATTCGACGCCCTCAAAGGAGAGCGAGCGAGCGGTGTAGAGGCCGAGCGCCTTGAGGTCGCGCGCCAGGACCTCCATCGCGGCGACCCCTCCGTTCTCGACCGCGGCCACGAATTCGGAGCGGTTGGCGAACGGCAGATCGATGCTGCCCCAGAGGCCGAGGCGCTGCGCATAGCCGAGATTCTCGACCGCCGACGCGCCAGTGGCGGACACGTAGACTATGCGCGCATCGGCAAGCGCATGCTGAAGACGCAGACCCGCCTTGCCTTGCTGGGAGGGCGTGACGTTGCCACGCTCGCCCCTGCCGCCGGTGGCATTGGCCATCGCATGGGCCTCGTCGAAGACGACGACGCCGTCGAAGTCGCGGCCGACCCAGTCGATGATCTGCTCGACCCGCGACTTCTTGCCTTCGCGTTCCTGCGAGCGGAGCGTCGCGTAGGTGACGAAGAGGATGCCTTCGGCAAGCTTGATGGGCTTGCCCTGCTTGTAGCGGGCAAGCGGCTGGATCAGCAGCGGTTCCTGTCCGAGCGCGCTCCAGTCGCGCTTGGCGTCCTCGATGAGCTTGTCGCTCTTGGAGACCCAGATCGCCCTGCGCCTGCCGGCGAGCCAGTTGTCGAGAATGATGCCGGCGACCTGGCGGCCCTTGCCACAGCCGGTGCCGTCCCCGAGGAACCAGCCGCGCCGGAAGTGGACCGACCCCGCCTCGTCGTCCGGCGCGGCGATGACCACGTCGAAGGATTTGTCGACGGTCCACGCTCCCTTCAGGTGCTGGGAATGCGCCTCGCCGGCGTAGATGACGCTTTCGATCTGTGCGTCGGAAAGGAGGCCCTCCTCGATGATGGCGTCGGGCAGGAGCGGGCGATAGCTGGGCTTGGGCGGCGCGACGGCGGCCATCGCGGCCGATTGCACCAGGGCATCCGGATGGGGTTTGGCCCTCGGGATATGGATCGACTGGAGCGAATAGGGCTCGTAGATCTCCTTGCCGAGACGGCCGCCCTCCTCCGGCATCCAGTCGCGCAGCTCGTAGTCGAGGGGCCGGACCGGGGTTACGGGGAGCGCGCCGGCGGCGGGCACCGGGGATGGCCGCATCGGGGGCCCGGCGTGCGCCGCCGTGGCGACGCGCGGCTGGCCGGCGACTGGGGAAGTCGCTGCGCCCGGCTGGCCGGAGGGGCGGACGGTGACGTTGCGCAGGATGCCGTTGGCAAGCGCGCCCAGCGAATCGGGAAAGCCGCCCGGCGTGCGCGGCGGGAGATCGTCGAGCCAGCCGAGCAGCGTCTCGACGTCCTGAGCCTTCCCCGGCGAGGTGGTGAAGCGAGAGGGATCGGCCGGCGCGACCTTGTCGATGACGGTCAGGCGCGTGTCCGCGGTCGTGCCGTGCCTTGCATAGACGCGGCCGTCGATCGCCGCGGTGAAGACGACGGTGCCGGTCTCCTGAAGGCGGGTGAAGGCGTCACGCCATTTCGGGTTGTCGGGGGAAAGGCCGATGCCGGTGATCGCGACAAGGCGGCCGCCGGGCCGCAGGCGCGCGAAAGCCGAGCTGAGGTGCCGCCATGCTGCATCGGCGACCCGTCCCTCGACCTGCGCGCCGACGCTGAACGGGGGATTCATCAGCACGACGGAGGGCTGGACCGCGGCATCGAGGTGATCGTGGATGTGCGCGGCGTCGTGCCTGTAAGTCGGGACGCGCGAGAACAGCAGTTCGAGGAGGTCGGCGCGTGCGGCGGAAAGCTCGTTGAGGGCGAGCGAGGCGCGCGCGATCTTGGCGTGGATGGCGAGAAGGCCGGTGCCGGCGGACGGTTCGAGCACGAGGTCGGGGGCAGCAATCGCGGCGGCATGGGCCGCAACGAAGGCGAGCGGCAGCGGCGTCGAGAGCTGCTGCATGGCCTGGCTCTCGTCGGAGCGGCGCGTGTGGGTCGGCACGAGCCGCGCGATTTTGCTCATCATCGCAAGCGCTGCCTGCGGCGATGCCGAGCGCGAGAGGATCGCGGGACCATATTTGCGGACGAAGAGGACCTGCGCGGTTTCGAGCGCTTCGTAGGCGTCCTTCCAGATCCAGAAGCCTTCGGCGTCGCCGCCGCCGAACGCCTCGGTCATCGCATCGCGGAGCGTGGCGGTGCTGATCGATCGCCCCTGGGCGATATCAGGAAGAAGGAGGCCTGCGGCCTGGACGATCGATGCCGCGCGATTGCCGGTGCCGGCGTCGGGCGTGGGAAGGGGTGCGGCCGCCGGGGCGACGGCCGATGCGGTCGTGACGATGTTCATGGGGAACCCTGTCGAGAGCGGGAGCGACCGGCCCGCGGCACGCTCTCTCTGCGCCGGCCGGGCCGAACCCCTCCCGGCCCCGCTCTCCCTCCGGGCGCGCGGGGCGCGGATGGTGGCCGGGTCAGACAGATTTGCCGCTCTCGAGGCGGGCCACGATTTCGAGCACCGTATTGCGCGCGAGGATCCAGTGCCCGTCGCGGTCGAAACGCGCGATCGTCGCGTCCTTGAAGGGCTGGTAGAGCAGCTCGGCGCGCACATCGTCGCCGAGCGCGTCGCAGAGGATGGCGAGCGCGAGCTGGGCAGGCCCCGAGCCACCATAGCCCCACGCGAAGCCGGTGGGCGAGTGGTTGCGCAGGTAGAGGCGGGGATCGAGGCCGCGGATCCGCCCGTCGTCCTCCATGACGGTCACGACGAAGCGGCCGCCGGCAGGGTTGCCACGGTAGAAGGGCATGATGTCCTCCGGGATCGCGCGCGGCCGCGCCTTCGACTGGCGAAGGGGCCGGCGCTCTTGGAAAGGTGAGTGAGCGGAGTTCAGGACTGCGGGGAGTGGAGCGTCACGGGCGCATCGGACGGGCATAGCTTCCGCGCCTCGGTCACGAGGCTCGCGATCACGTCCCGGAGTCCTTCGGTGGACGGATCCATATCCGGATCCAGTGCGGCAATCTTTGCGAGGAGGGCCTGGATCTCCGGAAAGAGCGGCCGGTCGCCCTCGAAGTCGAGCGCGTCGATGATCTCGGTGTGTTCGCCATCGTCGTCGATGCGGTCGATGTAACTGATCAAGCCTTCGCGCCGCTCGTCGATCTCGACCTCGTCAGGCTGGTATCCCCACGTCATCAGGTCCGCCGCGGCAAGGCGTGCCCGCTCGAGCGCTTTCTCATCACTGGCGGCGTAGACGGTGACGCAGTCATAGGCGCGGAGCCAGAAGCGGACCTTGACCAGGTATTCCGTCTCGTCATGCTTCCCGCTGTCCGGTTTCGGATGCGTGGTCCCCTCGGCGGGAATGCCGTCCGCAATGGAAAAGACGACTGTGTCTCCTTCGATCCGGTAGGGGCATTCGCCCGAAAGCAGGAGGCGGGCATCGTGGTTGGCAAGTGTCGGCCATGTGTCGACGACAACGCAAAGGATGGCGTCGCGATCCCTGGGGAAGGCGTATCCGTTGATGGCCCAGGCGATGAGGCCGGGTGCGTGAACGAGCGCGCTCGATCCGAGCTGGTAGGTTGGCATGGGAAACCTCGTGAAATCGGCTTGGTGGTGCGGAAGGGATGGCGTCAGTAGACGCGCTGGAACTGGCGTTCGGTGCTGCGCCCGTTGACCGTGAACGCCCGGCCCGGGACGTCGATGCTCACCGTTCCCTCGAGCGCGGTGATCGAATCCCAGCCGTCGCAGAGCACGTCCTCGATCATGTCCGCGAGCGCGACTTCGATCGGGCTCTTCCTGTGACGGAACCGCGATTTTCGCCCGCGCGACGCATACCGGATCCGTGTCCGGCAGAGCGTGCGGGGTCCGGCGGGACCGCGCACCTCGATGTTTTCGAGATAGCAGCCGAAGGGAAGCCCCTCGAAGCTGGCCGAGAGGGTCGAGACGCCGTCAGCGGCGAGGGCGTCGAGGATGGCGGCCTTGTTGAGGACAAGGGCGGCACGCCTCTCCGGGGCGAGGATGCCGTCCTCGAAGGCGAGGCGATCGGCCGTAGCGGCGGGTGAACGGTGGGACATGTGGTTTCTCCCGAGAGCGTTTCGCACGTTTGGACGCCGCCGCTCTCTCCCGCGCCGTCCGCGTCCCCCTTGGCGGCCCCGCTCTGCCTCTTGCGGCATCGGGATCGCGGTTGCGTCGGGAGCAAAACCGCGACCCGATTAATGGACACAATGCGGAGGTCGAGGGCTGGGGTTTTTCGAGGAGGATGCTCTCGTCCTGCCCGGCAAAATCGCCGGGTTGCGGTCGCGCGACATCTGGGACTCAGTGGCCTTTTCGCTAAAACTCGGAGGCAGGGAGTCGATGCGGCGGTTCAGGATCGGAACGGCGACATTCGAGGAGGATGCTCCTGACCTGCAGGAGGCGCTGAAGGGCGCTTATGCACGTAAGGAGCGGCCGCTTTGCCTATGTCGTGAGCCGGGCCTGGCCATGTACATCGCCCAGATCGGCGACATCTACGCGATCAAGCGCATGCCGCTCAGCGGCAGCGCCCACGATCCGGCGTGCGATTCCTATGAATCGCCCTATGAGCTGTCGGGTCTCGGCGCGCTGATGGGAAGTGCCATCCAACTCGATCCGCAAAGCGGATTGGCGGCACTCAAGCTGGAGTTCAGCCTGTCCAAGACGGGAAGCCGGGCGGCGCCGGTGCCGACGGGAGAAAGCGCGTCAAGCGTCGCGGGGGACGCCAAGAAGTTGTCGCTGAGGGGGATGCTGCATTTCTTGTGGCACGAGGCCGAGCTGACCGTCTGGACGTCGCGCTGGAAGGGCAAGAGGCATTGGTGGACGGTTCGCCATCACCTGATCGAGGCCGCAAGGCAGATGACGGTCAAAGGCGGAGCGCTTTCGGACATCGTGTTCGTGCCCGAGATGTTTCGAGCCGATCGCAAGGATGCCATCGAAAAGCGCCGCGCCGAGGCGCTGCTGCCGGCGGCCGCTCCGAAGGCGGGGCCGAGAAAGCTGATGGTCCTGATCGGCGAGGTGAAGGGGTTCGAGCCGGCGCGCTCGGCTCATAAGCTCGTCGTCAAGCACATGCCGGGTTTCCCGTTCATGCTCGATGATGCGCTCCACAGGCGACTTCGCGCCAGGTTCGAGCGGGAGCTGTCGCTTTGGGAAGCCGATGAAACCTCGCACCTGATGGTCATCGCGACCTTCGGGTTGAACCCGGCTGGACTGGCGATCGTCGAGGAGATTGCGGTGATGGTCGTGTCCGAGCACTGGGTTCCCTACGAATCCGTCCACGAACGGAAGCTGGTCGAGGTGTTGGGGAGGGTGCGGGAGAAGAGCGTCAAGGGCATGCGCTACAATCTGACGGACGATCAGCCGATCGCCAATGCGCTGCTGCAGAGCCGGGAGAACCCGGTCGCTCTTTATATCGTGCCGGCGGGCGTCGATGAGAGTTTCGAGGCGGCGCTTCGGGATATGATCGAAGGCAGGCCGGAGATGACGGCCTGGCTGTGGCGCGTCGGCGAAGGCGAGATGCCTGCCTTGCCGTAGGAGGCCGGGGGCCGGGCTGACAAGCTGGGTACGGCCGATCTTGCGGCTGGACGGTAGAGGTCGGCGCGGTTAGACGCTGAGCGGAGCCTCGTGCAATCCCGTCATCATCAAGGAACAGAAAATGAAGCGGCAAACCCGCCCGGTCGTCGTTGAGATCAAGAAGAGGCGTGCAGGTCCGGCAGCAAAGCCGTCGATCTGGGCGGGCATCGATCTTGGGAGAATCGAAAAGGAAGTGGACGCCGCCGAGGTTGCCGTCGACAGACCCGGCGAACGTCCGGCCTCGAATGTGCCGGAGCGGGTGCGCTCCGTGATGGAGGAAGTGGTGGTGGAGACGCAGGCCGCCGGGGTGGTCGAGCCACCGGAGGATCTGGCAGTCGCAGCCCCTCTCGACGACGATGGGGCTCGGGAAGAGCCCGCACGACGCTCGTCGCGTCGTGATCGGCGGCGTGTGGACGCCGTCGTGGCGCTGCCGCGAGGTCAGCGCTGGATGCGGCGACTGCCGGGGGTACTGCTGCAGCGCAAGAGGCGCGAGAGCTGAACACTCGGGGCAGCAGTCTACCAGATCGGGGCGAGCGCCGCTGATCCCTTCTCGAGGGTGGTGATGACATCAGCCATGAAATCCTCGGGCTCGCCATCCCTTCGAGGGCCTTAATCCGTCCAGGTCAGGAGTGAGAGAATCGCGGGCAGAATCTCACGTTCGAGGTCCCATCCGCCTTGCTCTAGGTCGTCATGGAGGTGGGAAAGGAGATCGGCCGCGAAGCCCGCTATCTCGATCGACCATTCCTCCATGAGCGGCGAACCGACCTTGCTCCATACGGACAGCATCGCGAGCAATCCGGGGTTCCTGATCGGACGGAGCAGATAGTGACACCGCCTCGTGCGCCGGATGGTCGCCCAGATGTCGGGCGCGATTGGATGATCGGACATGACAAACTTCCTCGGGTTCGGGGTGTGACCGTCATCGGGGCCAAGACGGTGGTGCTGATGGTGGGCGGGCAGGCCTTCGCGACGCCGATGATCGACGGGTCGCCAGACGGGTGGCGCGCAAGGCCGCCCGTCGGCGCTATTCGTAGCGGGGGCGCGTCTCGGGATAGGCCGGCGGCGCGAAATTCTCGAACACGGCCACCTCGTGGCGGCCCCCGCTGTAGATGATCGACCCCACCGGCCGCTTATGCCGCTGCAGTTGTTCGAGTAGCCGATTGGCGCGCCGGGCAGCCGCGTAGGCTTTGTCCTCGTCCTTGATCACCGCGAGGATGCGGATGAGCTGGCCGGTATCGAACCACCACCCGCCCTCCTCCGGGCCGCCATAGGCGCGGTCGACCTCGTAGAATGCGAGCACGAATGTGGTCATCGGTCCTGCTCCTCATGGTCGTCGTGGCGTTCGTCGGGATCCGGCCGGCGTTCGACGATAGCTTTCGCCTTGTCGACGGCCGCCTGCGCCCATGGAAGCCAGGCTTCGATATGAATCTTGGAGAGACCTGCTGGCCGCGCCGCGGTATCGAGGAGCTCGACCAGCTGGGCGAAATGGTCGGCCTTGCGCTGAAGCGTGTCGTCGAACTGGCTCGGCACATGGTGCTCCTTGCCTTCATAGGCCCTGTCGGCGTCCGACCAGATGCCCGTCACATAGGTTTCGCCGGCACACTCATGGTCGGAGATCGCGCTGTCCCAGTCCTCGTCGTCGATGGCGAGACGGCAGGCCTCTTTGACCGTCGCGGCATCGTAGGTGTGCTGCCGGTAGAACGGCAGGCGGTAGGTGGTCTCGATGGTGAACAGGGGCATCTCGTTCGTCCTTGCTGGGAACGACGACCCCCGGCGCTAGGGCACCGGTCGGGTCGAAGGGGATCGGTGCGGACATGGTCGACGCCCGCGGTGATGGGAGGATTTGCCGGTCAGGCTGCGTCGGCGGTCAGGACCCGTCGCGCCAATCGTCGGCGAAAAAGCTGCCGTCGTTGCCAAGTGCCTTCAGCGCTTCCTTGACGTTCGAGGGCGGGACGATCGCCTCGGAAGCGATCGAGACCGTGCCGATGAAGCTTCCTTCGTCCATTTCGCGCGCGATCTGTTCGAGGCTCATCTGATCGAGGAGATCGCGATCGGCATCTTCGAGAAGCAGCGTGAGCTCGAGCACGACCTTTCTGATGGTGGTCACAGGTCGTCTCCCTGGCGCGGCTCGATCAGGCCGCGCAGGATCGGCGTCAGCGCATCGTTGATCGTGTGGAGCAACGCGGTGCGTTCATCCCGGCTGAGTGCATTGATGAACTCATCGGGAATCAGGTTGTTGACGGCATGCGTGGCATCATCCACGAGCTCGTCGAACTCGTCTTCGGTCATGGCATTTGTCCTTCAATTTTGCTTGCGTGGGGAGGACCCGGGGGCGAGGGCTGCATCTTCGGATGATGTCGGCCAAGGCGAATGGTGAGCCTCAAAACGAGTCGCCATAGGCGATCTCGGCGTCCGGGAATCTCAGGACGTACCCCTCGGCCGCTTCGACCGCTTCGGCGTAGGTTTCCAGATCCTCGGTCTCGGCGATGACGTCGCCGTCCTCGTCCCGTACGAGGACATCGTAGAAGTCTGGCTCGTCAGGCCGTTCGCAAAGAACGGCGCCGCCATCGGCCGCGTTCTTCATTGGAAAGATAGCGATCTCGATCATCAGACGTTGATCCTCTCACAGAGGTCGTCGATTGCGTCGAGGTCGAGGACCTTGTGGGACCCGCCGTCTGTTGCGATGTCGAGGATGTCCTCGGGGATGTCGCCGCCGGTCTGATCGTGGACATGCTGGTAAAGGCGCAGGGAAGCGAGGATGATGTCGCGCTCCAGCGTCGAGATCGTGGGGATTCTGATGTCGTTCATGTGCTGTTTCTCCTTTTGAGTACCGCCGACTGCGGGAACGTGGACTTCGTCTTCTCCTTGAATGCCGAGCGGATCGGTCGGACGGCGTTATGCCGTGGCCCCTGTGCCGTCGGTTGGCTCGATACCTTTGACCTTCCGCCACCATTCGACCCGCTGTTCGCGGGTGGCGTTGGCGAGCCGGATCAGAAGGTCTCCGTGGCAAGGGCGTGGCGCGCAGAAGCAAACGAGGTCACGGCCTTGTAGCTCGTCGAGCGCGCGAAGCAGATGATGCTGGTCCGCCAGCCATCGTTCGTATTTCGCGATTACCTCGTCGCGATCGCCGTCGCGGCCGATGATGAAGGGGTTCCCCCATTTCGAGCCGCGGCCGATATAGACGGCCCCGTCGGGGACGCCGGCGACGTGCTTGTTGAGCAGCCTGCACATGGGTTCGGTCTCCGCGAATGAGCGATGTTGCGCCGCAGGACGAAATCGGGATCGTGGACTTCGCCACTGCGCGGCGGTGTCGGTCCGCCGCGTCCTCGCCGCCCGCACCGACAATCCGCCCCTCCCCCCGGCCACCCTCTCGCTCGGAGCATCGCCACGGTCGGTCCGTCCAATCCGGGCGACCCGCCGATAGGGGCGATCGCCTGCAGCGGTCCGGCTAACCTGGGCTGTCACGGCCGTCGATCCTGGCGATAAGCGCGCGCATCTCCCGGACGTGGCGCCTGACCACGCCTTTGCGGAAGACGGGGTCGTCAAGCGCGTCCTCGACATAGGGCAGAGCGGTGAGAACCGAATCGAGGAGTTCGGGAGCGGCGGCGATCTGTTCAAGGATTTCGTCGCCGTGTCCTCGCAGGCCGGGCTGCTCGACCAGGCGAAACAGGTGCGTTCCGTGCGCGTCCACAAGCATGTCGCCCTTGATCATCCAGGGCGGGTCTCCGACTTCTCGGGTCATTGCAATGGTCCTTTGGAAATGGCGGAATCCTGCGGCGCCGGGTCAGCTGGAAATCCATGGTGGATGGATCTGATCGGAAGGTCCCCTGAGCAGCGCACCCGCGCCAAAATGGGGACGCGAAACGTTCACCCGGAAATGGACCGCGCGGCGCGCACCATGTCCATGAAGGTGTCGTACTCGCCGCAGAGGCGTTCGTCGTCGAGATCGGCGACATATTCGTCGACGTCCGCGCAGCCTGCGCCCCTGAATTCTTCCTCGGGCAGCGACATGCCGGCCATCTGCCGGACAAGCGCTTCGATCGCCTCGTAGCGCGGAAGGTCGTAGTGTTTCAGGAAGTCGCCACTCCGGTCGCTGTCGATGGTGATGCCGGTCTTGCTGATGCGCAGGGTGACAGGCTCATCATGCTCGGGGTCGTAGGCGTGGATGGCGAGCTTGCCGTCCTGGATTTCGATCCAGACCTGGCGCTCGGTGCCGTCGGGGCATGTCGCGGTCAGGCGGAAGCTCGCCGCGGACGATTCCGTCACCTCGAGCGTCCACAGTCTTGTGTCGATGACCGGATCGGGTGGGTCGGTCAGGCGCCAGTCGTGCATTTTCATCGGGGTCTCTCCAGATGGGGTTCGGAATGGCTTAGTCTTCGGGTGCAATGACGATGCGGTCTGCATCCGACAAAGCGTCGGCCACGGCGATCAGGTCGTCGGTCTCGCCATCGCCCGCATCGGCATTGATGCCTGCGACCCTGTAGAGGACCGCCATGGCGGTCGCGGCCTGCGAGGCGGTGATCGTGATTTCTGTGTCCATGTTCGTGTCTCCAGGGGTGGGAATGGGGGCCGGTTGGCCGGGTCGTGCTGGCGGCGACCAAGCCTGCGGTGTTTGCGCCGCGTGTCAGCCGGAGCGTGCCAGTGGCGGAGCTGCCGGACCGTCAGCGCGCGATTGCGCGGGGGTGCGCGCGTCGAGGGCGTTGTCGTCCTGCCGCAGGCTGTCGGCGGACGCGAGGAAGCGCGCGCGATCGTCCGCTCCGCGCTTCACGCGAAAAGCGTCGTCGACGACGCCATTGACGCGCGCCCACTGGTTCCAGGCAAAGCTCCGGCCGAGGCCGACCGTGGTGGAGCTCGAGGGAAAACGGTCGGCGGTGCGGACAAGCTCATCCCAGGAGGCGCCGAACTCGACCTCGCTGAAACGAGAGTGACGGCCCGTGAGGGCGTTGCGTTCGAGAAGAAGGGCGCGCTCGAGGAGATCGGGGTGGTAGGCGGCCAGCCAGTATAGCTCCCAGATTTTCGAGGCCGGGCAGAAAAAGCAGGCGCTCTTTATCGGGACCATGTCGGCGCCCAGCACCTCGGTGATGACACGCACGCAATCGGAGCGGTTCCAGCCGAGAATCTGCAGCGGATAGGCGTAGTCGAAGTCGGTGTCGGCCTCCGGAAGGTTGCGCGAACGCCGGATGTCGGCGCGCCCGCAATCGTAGCCGATCAACTTGACGATACGCTCTCCGCGGCGCTGTGCCTCGATCCAGACGGGATGGGGCGGGGCGGCATTCGGACCCGATTTTGCACCCTTGATTGCCTGGTCCTGCGGCCTTTGCTTCCATTTGATCGAGCAGCTTTTCAGACCAAATGCCAGCGACGGCAGGGTCTCGTTGACCATGCAGTTTCCGTAGAGGTCGTCGTAGCCGGTCGAAGCCAGCGGCACCTTCCGGCAGACGACGATCGGGTCCCAACCCCATTCCGCAAGGACCGTGTTGATGCGGTCGAGATGGGCGAGCGTGAGGGGCTTTTCGGCAGCAAGATCGGCAAAGGTCACGATCATGGGGCGCAGGCCGGCGAGCTTGAGCGCGATGAGCATGGCCGTGGAATCGACGCCCGCGCCGAAGCAGGCGGCCAGCAGCCGGCCGGCTAGCGCGGCGCGCAGATCGTGGCGCTGCCGGTGGGTGAGCAGCATGAAGGACCTCCATCGCTGATGATCGGGTTCCGCGATGCCGGACCTCCCCTTCCCGCTCCCGGCATCGGCCCCAACCGGCCCGCCTCCGCCTCTCGCGCGGCGATATGCGAGCGCCGTGCAAGAAGCGCGGAGCCTGAGGGGCAATTGGGGGTGAGCGCCGGTTGGGTGGCCGAAGGCGAATATCAGCCGACGCGTTGCTCGCTCTCGGCACGGGAGACCTCGCCTGCTATGCCGGCGTGTGTGATCAATCCGATGTCGATCGCGTGCCGGATGGCGTTGCGGATGGCTTCGGTTTCCCCGGATTCGTGCCAGTTGTCCCAGAGGGCGCGGCGACGCGCATATTCGGGGCTGGCCTTCCAGTCCTGATAGGTCCTGAAGCCAGCCTCACGGCCATGGTCAGCGCCGATAAAGGGCGGGCGATCGTCAAGGCGGGGCGGCGATGGGGGCCTGGGGAGACAGCGCACGTCGAACACGCCGTCGGTGCCGTGCGCAGCATCGTCGTCGCCATCATCGTGGACGGCGAACCAATGGGTGCGGGCACCCTGGTCGAAATCGTTGTTCTTGTAGACGTGGTAGATCTCGACCCCGGCATGTTCCATGAACAGGGTCGCGGGCTGGTGCTCGGTGACGTATGGCATTGTGGTGTTCTCCAACGGAAGAAGCCCGGCGCGGAGGCCGGGCGGGGGTGAGACGATTCGCCGATGCGACGCATCGGCTGCGGTCAGGATTGGTCGCGGCCGAATGGGTCGGGCTGGATTGCCGCCGTGGCCGACCTCGCGGATGCGCCGCAGCAGCCGCAGGGGCAGACGCCGTATTTTCCGGCAGCGTCGGCCGCGAGATCGCGCGCGGCATGGACCCCGTGCGCGAATACCGTATGACCGGATGGACGCCTGCACGGCGAGCCGACGCGGGCGCGGCATTCCGGGCAGACCACCTCAAGCGCGGGGTCGCGTGGCCAGGAGCGGTCGCATCCTGGTTTCTGGCAATACATCGGGCGTGCGGACATGGCCAAGCTCATTCGCCGCTGGCGCTGAACCGGCGGGCTGCGATCTCGAGGCGCTCGGCCGCGGCGATCGCTTCGGAGACCGTGGCCGCCTCGAAGCTGTCGAGGTGCTCGCCCTCGAGATGCAGACCGACCAGCCAGCGATCGGGGCGTGCGGCATCGAGGACATAGCTTTTGCCGAGCCGATGGTCGGTGCCGGTGCTGTCGGTGACCAGGATGGTGTAGGCGTCGGCCGCACTGCGTCGCCATGCGGTGCAACCGCCTCCGGTGTGGTCGAGTTCGAAGCCGGCGGCCTTGAACAGGATGCCGTCTTCGCTTCGTTCGGCCTTTGCGGCCAGATCGTCGAACCACTCGGAGAACCGGCTCATGGCCAAGCCTCCACGCCCGGGATGCGGTTGAAATGGGCGAGGGCCTCGTCGAAGCTGGCATAGCGGGAGCCGTGTCGCGCACCGTCGATCTCGAAGGCGACGGCAAAGCATCCGTTGTCCCAGCGAAGGACCGAGCCGGCTATCGCCCATCCCGCCGTGATCGCTACTAGGCGGACGGGTATCCGGCCCCAACCGAGCTTGCGGTTCAGGACTGTCTCGATCGGACGCGGATCGTCGGCGGAGATGTCGCCGTACTCGGCCAGAAGCACCTTGCCCGGCGGGATCGTCCGGTCGAGGGCATGGACGTCGGGAATGCTGTTCGTCATATGCGGACTCCATCGGTGAGAGCTCCGCCGTGGCGTTCGAGGGCGCAGCTGGGCGGGCGGGGAAGTGGATGTGGACGGACACGCGCTCGTCTGGCCGGGCGGCCGGCGCGGACTGACACGCATCGAGGTGATGAACGGGTCGGGTGGCGAGTGCGCGCGGCGCTCAGCCGAAACGCCGGCCCGACGCGGTGAAGGTGTAGTCGTTGGCCCGGATCGTATCGTCGACGGAGTCGTCGGAGGAAAGATACTCGTACTCGGACTCAAGCTGCCGATAGAGCCACCGGGCAAGGTCGCGCAGCGGCTCAGCAATCGCCTCCTCGGCGTCGGCGGTCATATCCTGCCAGTTCGAGCTGTCCCGCCCCACATCGATGGCCATGCAGTATTCATGATAGTAGTGGCCGCGGTGGCTGACATGGGCGTAGAGTTGATAGAAGTTGCGGCGCTGGATCGCCTGAAGCGCGTCGGCGATCGCATGCAACTCGGTATCCTTCGGCGCATAGGACCGGATTTTTCTTGCCGCCGATTTCGCGTATTCGTAGCGGCCCTCGAAGCAGGCGCCGTCGCCCTGGCTCCAGAAGCCCGAGAACCAGATGCGGGGTTTGCTCCGGGTTCCGCCGCCGTAAAGGTCGACGGAGCGGGTCGCCAGCGTCACGCCGACGATCTCGCAGACCTGCTCGAAATCCTCATAGACGAATTCGTACCAGTCATAGTCGAACCCGCCGTCGCGATACCATGCGCGGGCCTTCTCCTTTGCCCGATCGTTAAGCTCGTCGAGGTGATAGACTGTCGTCTCGATGATCTCAGGCATTGGGATCGCCTCCGTCGAGTACGATGGCGAGCCAGGTGTGCGTATCGCACCAGTCGACTGTTTCCCCGGACGCAAGGTCGACGACGTGGGCGCCGCCACCAAAGGCATCGCGAACCGGGCGCGTGCAGCTGTCGGCCCATTGGAACCTCCATCGGCCGTCGAGCTCGAAGGCTCCGGCGCAGCGTTTGACGAACTTGATGACGTTCTCGGGATCTCCGTGATCTTCGGAATGAATCCAGAGCCTGGTCGTGTGGGGTTCGATGTCAATCGAGGCAACGAAGCCAGTTGGGATGCCTTCGCTCTCGAGTTCCTCGGAGAACGTCCGAAACAGTTCGAGTGCCTGTTTCACCTGGTCGGTGGTCCGAAGGTCGAGGTGGCAGGAGAAGTTGGTATAGTATTCAGTCATAATCCCCTCCGGCGGGGTGAGGGCCGGCGCGCAGAATGGCTTCATCACCGTCGGAGATGACGGCATTCTGCGCGGTCCCGGGTTCTTTCCCGCGCCGCTGCTCGAGCCAGGCCTCGGACTCGGCTTTGCGTCGCGCCCGTGTGGCACGCGCGACATCGGGCAGTTTTCGGGTGGGGACCTCGGCCAGGCGCTCGGCAGCTGCCTCGATGCTGGCGATGTTCAGATAGCGGTGCAGGTTGGCGGCCAGACGCTGGTTCTTGCGCGCGCGCCGCACGATGACGGTGGCGACCTCGTCACCGTCCCAGTTCTCGAAGCAGTTGTCGAAGGCGCGGGTCGGGCTGCGCCCATAGGCGATGACCTTGGCCGCATAGTTGACGCGGCCGCGGAAGTTCTCGGGATCGTTGAGACGTGACATGTTGGACCCTCCATTGCCGTCGGCAGGTACGGGGTGGAAAACGACAGACGCCCGGGCAAGCCGGGCGTCGCAAATTGGATGTCAGGTGGGCGCGCGGGCGGATGCGTCAGATGCGCTCTGCGTTCGAAGACTGGTTGATCATGTCGTCCAGCCAGTCCGCTGCCTTCCCGACGCTGATATCGATATGAGTTCCCTCACCGCGCCGGACGGGAAAGGCGGCATTGATGGCGTTCCGGGCCGCTGCTGGCACGGCGAGGATCGCGTTCATCACCTCGTGCGCGGCATCCTTCGAGACGAAGTCTCCAATCGCGGTGTGGATGCCGGCATCGATCCCGTAAAGCGTCCAGAACGTGCGGAACGCCTGGCCCGATTGTCTTGCTGCGGTCAGGTCGGCGGCATACTCCTCCTCGCTTGCATAGGATGAGACCTGGCGGTCGCGTTCGATGCAGGGCCGGACCTCGAAGTATTCGAAGGCGAGGGCGTCCCGCATCACCGGCGAGAGGTGATCCCGGAACGCCCTGCTCGGTGGCGAGCCTGAACCGCCGGATGGTGCCGGCAGGTCCGGTGGATTGAGATCGGCACCGCAATCTTCGCAGATATCGTCGCCCCGGTTATGGTGCCCTGACGGGCAAGTCGTTGGGGTATGGGAGAAAGGACCGCGATCGGCGGATGGCTTTCCTTCGAGGTAGTCGACGGTGATCGGTCCCCGTTGTCGGTGATCGGAGATCAGGTCTTCGACGCTGTCCCATACGATGAAGTGCGAGACCCCGGGTTGCTCGCCGAAGTTCGACTGGGCGAGGTCGCAGACGACGAAATGCCAGTCGACGGGTCCGGGCTCCAGTGTGTAGTTTTCCTCGTCGATGACGAAGGCAGCAAAGAACGCCTTTTTGGGCATGGACTGTCCTTTCCATGGACTTGACGGGTGCCGGCTGCGGGCCGGCGCGCGTCGAATGCCGTGTCGGCACGGGGTTGTGTGCGACAAGGCAATGAGTCGATGACGGTGGAACCGCCACGATGGTGAAACTGCACTGCGGGGCGCAGGAAACGCCGTGATGATCTGCTGCCGATCCCGTGTCAGGGCTACATTCGGCAGCATCCTGCGCGTCAGCCGTATTGGGCGAACGCCTCCTGCAAGGCGACGTATCTGGCGTCGTTGCCGGCTGATTGGGGCAAGGTGAACGACACGCGCTCGGCTGGCGAAAACGTCGTCGCGTGCTCGAGCACAGACCAGCCGAGAGCGTCCGACCAGAAGCCGGCGCCATCGTTGCAAAACGCCTCGTTCGGAGAATAGACGACGAAGGTTTGAACGGGATCGGCCATGGGCTGTCTCCTCCTCTCGAGCTTGGCCATCATGTCGTTCTCGCAACGACGATGACCATCCGGTGGCTTGCGCCACCGACGTGGTGATCGATTCTCCTCACGACGTGCCGGGTGCCTTGCGGTGCGGCGCCGATGATTACGGTGTCGCCGGGATGAGGGAGAGCGGCCACGCGGTAGTACCAGTAGGACCCGCCGCCCTCTTCCTCGAACGTCACGCTCAAAGGCAGCTCGTCGCCGTCTTCCATGTTCATCGGCATTTCTCCCAAGGGAACTCTTCGTGCATCTGGGTGTCGTTGATGACGATGGATGCCGACCACCAGTTCTCGCGCAGTGTGTCGCGGCAATAGGCTTCGTCACCGGGATGCGGGGCCGGCGATATGTCGAAGGCGGGAAGGTTCGCACTGCCGCCATCGAACATGACAAGCAGGCTGAACAGAAAGCCTTCCATGCGCGCACGGAGCTCGGACTGTTCTCCATTGCGAAAACTGAGTCGGTCGACCGGCAAATCGCGCCAATAGGCAAGGGAGCTTGCCATGTGCTCGAACATCATGGTGCGGCATTCATCCGCGGTGAAGGCTCTTGGTGTCGCGTTCATCGTTGCATTCCCTCGCAATCACGACGGCCGGAAGGTGCCCTTCATCAGGCACCCGCTGGAGTTGTCGTAGATGCGGAACAGGAAGGACTCGACGGTGTCGTCGGGCAGCCCGTCGTCTATGCGACCCTCGACGTAGCGCAGCGTGTCGTAGGTCACGCCGTACTCGCTGGTGCCGATGAAGACGGCGCCCCTGACCGTTTCGCCGAGATGCTCATACGAGCCTGGAAGCAGGAATTTTCTGGTGGCGGTCATGGAAAGCTCCTTAAATGTGGCCGTCCCGGCACTCCGTCGGGAGCCCGGGTCCAGATTGGGACAAAGTGGGAAGGCGGCCCGAACGCATCGGCAGGCCGAAAGACCCGGTATCGATCGTCGGATTGGCCCGCGGCTAGGAGGCCGGCGGCCGGGCGTTGACGCACTCGCGCAAGGCGTCCATCGCCTGCTTCGCCTTGATGCGCCACCATGCGGCGCGGGCGGGAACGACCTGTCGCGCGTCCGGTCCACGCCGCTTCGTTCTCGCTCGCCCAGTCGTAATAGCGCTCGACCGCGTCGAACGCCTCCTGCGCAAGCTGACGGCCGGTTGCCGTCTCCTCGGGCAGCATCTCGGCACCGCAATAGCGGCAATAATGCTGCCCGTCTCGTTGTGGCTTGTCCTCGGGATCGTGCGAGGCGCCTGTCGCTCCGCATTCGTCCCAGCCCAGTTTTCGTTTCGCGTCGCGGCGCGCCGCCAGTTCATCTGGTGTCATCGGTGTTTCCTTTGTCGCTGTGGGCGTATCCCGGTTGCAAGGGTTGGGGGTCAGCCCGAAATCAGGATCGAGCGGGTCTTCGGCTCCGAAATCGGCCGAGCGCGCTCGACGACGAAGACCTCGTCGTTGCTGGCTTCGAACAGCTTCAGAATGCGGCCGTCGACGGCAACGTATTCATTGAGGCAGTGCCGGACCTGGTCGGGGTAGCGCCCGCATCGGCCGGGCGGGACGACGACGATGGTGAAGTGGGGGAACGCTTCGCCGGTCGGCGCCGTGAACATGGCCTGATCGACCGCGGTGACGATGCCGCCGGTCCCGTACGACGTGCGCACCGTGTCACCGGGACGAACGAGCTCGGCGACCGTCGGCTCGCCCGGCGGCGTGCGCCTGTATCGGCCGGGATCGGGATAGCCCAGTTTGGTCTGATAGATCGATTGGGCGGCGAGTTGCCGGTGCGTGTCGTTTCGATGCGGTCTATCAGGCGAGTCCATCGTCGCCTCCTCGCTGTTGCGCGGTGCGCGCGAGGGAGAGCGGGAGCAGATGCTCGATCTCCGCGTCCGTCAGGTGTTCGAGCAGCTTGAGGATGGTGCCCTCGGCACCGCCGTTGACGACGATCGTCCGCTTGCCGCGATCCTCCTCCGGCCAGGCGTCGGGTTTCACATCGCCGGCAAAGCCCTTGAAGTCCTCATGGGTCGCGGTCCAGATGGCTTCGAGCTTTTCCTCGCGTGTCATGCTGTCGGTGGCCCGGATCTCGTGCGCGATGATGGCGGCGCGCATGATTTCCGGGCTGCTCCGGTCGGACATGTCGCAGAAGCCGTGGAACCAGCGTTGCCGGCCGCGGATGCGCAGCTCGAAGAAGACGCTGGTGACGTAGCCGGCCTTGTATTCCGACATGCCGAACATGCCCGTGCGCCGGAACAGCGGGGGCAGGAGATCGAGCATGAAATGGTAGTCGGTGTTCGTGATCTCGAACCACTCGCCCGCGTAGAGGCGGCCGTCGAGCTGGTCCTGGTCCGGTTCGTCACGGTGCCGGTTGAACAGCGCGAACATCTGCTCGTGCGTTGCGACGCCGGCGTGGACTTTGCGGAATGGAGGATGATTGGACATCGGGATCGGCTCCTGGTGAACGCGCGGCCATCGGCTGCGGCGAGGCGCGCGCGTTGCAGGTGGGGACATGGTGGGATCAGGCCGCGTACCGTGCGTAGGACGGCACGGGGAGCGGATCGGACGGAGACGGACAGAGCGACCGCGAGGCCCCGGTCGCGTGCAACGCATGGCGGGCACGTTCGCGCCAGGCGATATCGACCAGATGGCCCTTCAGCGCGTCGGCACGGCGCCTGAGCTGTCGCGCGGTTTCGTGATTGTCCCATCCAGCTTCGAATGAGGCTTCGGTATTGGTCTGGCTGACCTCGGCCTGGATGCGGGCGATCTCGTCGTCCGATGCGACAGGCTCGCACCATTTGATGTCGTCGACCCAGGTCCGGCCGGCGAGAACTAGACGCTGGTCGCCATCGCGCAGCATGAAGAGCCTGGGGGAGAATCCAAGCGCATCGTCATGGAGGAGAGGGAAGGCGTCGTCGGCAAGGGCGAGCGAAGCTAACGAAATCGCCGCCTCGATGCTGTGGTGATCGCCGAGATGGACCGTCGTCCCAAGCCAGTAGCTGCCATAGCCGGGGTAGTCCTGGCGATATTCCACCTCGCCCTCGCAGGTCAGCGTCAGAGGGTCGCCCTGCGCGACCGCGGGAGGCTGCATCGGCGGGCCGTCGAACGTCGGCTCGACCCTGGGCAGGCGAATTTCCTGTGGGCGTTCAGCCGAGGGGTCGTCATCGTCATGGATGCGGCGCAGTATACGGTGGGCGAAATCACGGCCGCAGTCATAGGCGTCGTCGAGCTCGGTGTACGCGTTGTCGCCGGACCGCGCGGGATCCGCCCAGGTGATGTCGTGCCGGAACTCGCATGCGCCGCGCGCGAAAGCGGTGAACCGGGCGAGAAACTCATCGATGTTGGTGCCGATGGTCGTGAAGATCATGGTCGGTCTCCCGAGAGGATTGAAGGACACCGCGCCGGAGCACCCCCTCCCGTCTCCGCACGGCAACCTCCTCCCGGCCAATCTCTCCCTCCGCCCGGCCCGCCCGAGCCCGGCCCAGCGCCGGAAAGCCTATAGGTCTGGCGACCCGGCAGAGGACCTCACCCGGCGTTCGTCGGCGCGTGCTTACCAATCGTAGACGGGCAGCTCGTCGACGGTTTCGGCATCGCAATCAAAGAGGATGTAGTCGAAGCGGTGCCGGCGCGCCCATTGCATGACGGCCAGGAGATCGTCGGGAATGGCGTCCAAACCGATCCCGAAATTCTCCTCATGGGCGTAGACGAACCAGCCGTAATAGGCATAAGGCCCGCCGACGCAGGGCCATTCATCGGCCTTGGTCTCGTCGAGCCGCTTGGCGGTAGCCTCCGAGACGTGGGAGGTCGAGAGGACGACAAGTCGTCGGGTTTCGGGGGTGCTCATGGTCGGTGTCCCTGATCGTGATGGGTGGGGCAATCGGTCGGCGGCGTGTGCGATGACGCGACCATCCCCGCGATCGTCGCTGCGAAACGTCGTGCTTCCGTCCAGCAATTGGGGTTGCGCCCCTGCCTGCGGGCCGCGAACGACCAGGCCATGCTGTCGGCCGAGGAAAGCAGCGACCGGACGACGGGATCTGCGAGCGCGGTGCTTTTCAGGCCGAAGCCGTGGAGCCGCAGGTCGGGGCGGACCGAGTTGATCGCCGAGAGGATTTCGACGATCGCCCCCGGTGCGCCGTTTCGCTTGCAGATGCTGCCGACGCCGACCCACATGCCCGGCATGAGGCGCTTGCCGTACATTCGGATGTGACGCTCGTAGTCCGCGGGGGCGTAGCCCTGAAGGACCGGAACAAGCGGGAACGGGCACGATCCGTCGAAGAGGCGATCGAGCTCCGCCAGCAGCCGGTCATAGCGGACGATCGTCAGCCGCTGGTGGGCACGGATCGTCAAGCCGGTCCTGGCGAGCATTGCCGGCTCGCACATATAGTCCTGGGCGACGGCGGCGCGGATGGTGACGACGCCGTTGGTGTGCAGCCGGTGGAGCTCGGCGGCATAGTCGGACACCGGATGTCGATAGCGTCCGTGTCGGGCGAGTTCGGTGAAGGCGCCGCTGTCGACAAGCACGTCGTCGCAGGTGACGGGTTTGCGCCGCCCGCGAAGGCGATTGATGCTGATGCAGCAGGCTCCGAAGTGGACGGCGTCGGCCGGCTGGTGGAGGCCCACGAAGAAGCGAAACGCCCGCCCCGCCCCGCCAGAAATCCTGGTCGGGTGCATGGCTTTCTCAGCTTTGCCGGGTGGTGATGTTCGGGAGACGGTATGGGAACCGCCGTTGGGCTCGATCTATGCCGGGGGGAGATCTGGAGATTGACGGTCAGGCGCCCTTTGCGCTCGGCAGGCCATCGGACTGTTCCTGGATCTCGTTCGCGGCAGGCTGAAGCACTATGCCGTCGGCCGCGGCATATTCCCTGACCTTCTCCATGGCCCAGGACTGGGCATTGTGGAGGTCGTCGTTGTGGGATTCCCATCGGCCGGCTACCGAAGAGCAGGCCTCACCGATCAGGCGGGGCAAGTCGGGGTGCTCGGCATACTCCTCGAGCGCCAGGTCGAGCGTGTCGTCGACGGTCAGGGTCAGCAACGGGAACCAGCCGGCGCTGCGCTCACAGTCGCACATGATCCGTTGCGCATCGTCTGCGGACAGGCGCCCGGCGGCATAGCGAGCCGCGCGAAGTGCGCGGCCGATACGGTTCCGCCAGCGTAGCCGCATTCGAAAGAGGGAATCGCCGAGCAATGCCGGCGGGCGAATCTGGAACTTGGTCATGGGTTCACCTTCGATGTCAGGAATTGGCCGGTTCGACGTCCTCGTTTTCGAGGTCCCAACGCGTGCGCCAGCGGGGATCGTTGAAGTTGGGCGTGTCGATCTCGCCGTCGTAGAACCGCTCGACGGCGTCGGGCGCGTCGGGGGCATCGACTTCCATCACGATGTTGCGCTCGACACGAAAAACCTGCGTCATACGGAGCTTGACCTTCATAGGGGCAGTTCCAGTTCGTGCCCCTCGATGTCGGCGGTTTCCGACCCGCCGAGCGCGCCCTCCGAGTCGAAGTAGTGCTCGATCAGAGCCCTGCGTCCGTGCTGTTTCTCGAAAGCCTCGCATGGTTCCTTGGCATGGGTTTCCTCCCACCAGAGGCGGCAGAATCGCGCCAGAATTTCCTCGGCGGCATCCTCGCTTTCCGCGACGTGGATGTCCTGCCCATGCCTGTGCGTGATCGCCACGGTCCAAACCTTGATCTTCATTTCACTCTCCCGATGTCGTGGATATGTTCCGGCGTCGGCGGGCGCGGGAGCGCGCGGCTCCCGCTCCGTGCTGGCCGTGATGCGCGCGCCGGCGTCGTCAACTCAATGTGTCGGCTTCAGCGCATCCAGGATCACGATGACCGCCGACGCGCCCGTTCCGCTTTCGCGGAAGGAGTTCGGCGGTAGGTCGATCTTCTCGCCGCCAAGCTCGTCGAACCAGCGTTGGAAATCCTGCGCCTTGCGGTCCTGGCGGGTGGACGATGTCGGGGACATGACGGAGACAAGGCGGCCGCCTGCGCGCAGCATCGTGAACGCGAGCCTGACGTGGTCGATGTCCTGGCCGTTCTCGAAGGGCGGATTCATGATGATCCGGTCGAAACGCGATCGTGGGTCGGCCTTCAGGAATACCTCGCCGGTGATTTCGTAGCCCTTGAGCTCGAGGATTTCCCGCAGGCGCTCGTTCTGCTCGAAGATCGTCAGCGCGGCGTCCGGGGCAACGTCGCGAACGCGGTCGAGGATCGCGCCCGTCCCGCCGCGAGGGTCGAGCAGGTCGAACCTGCCGCCGGGCAGGTCGGCAAGCCTGACCAGCTCGTCGGCAACGGCGGGCGGCGTGATGACGAAGCCGGGAATCCGCGCGAAACGGATTTTCTCGATCTTCTGCTTGAGGATTTCGGCCGAGGGGTCGTCGGCGCTACGATCCCCGATCAAGCGCCAAAGAGCGCGCGCCGTGGGGTCGTCGCACTCCGGCTCGCCTGTGTCGATCCCGACGTCATAGTATCCGGCAGAGGATCGATCGAACACGGTGCCCATGAGATCGTAGACCCGCGATTTCGACGCGATATCGGTGAGTTCGGCCGGGACCGTCCCCGCGATGTGAGCGTCGGCGAGCGCACGCAACGCGGCTTGAGTGCGCGAAAGACGGTGGCCCTCGATGCGGGCAAGGGCAGCCTGGAACTGCCGTTTCGGCGTGTTGGTCGAGCGTTCGGCAAGGCTTCTGTCGATTGCAGCCTGAAGGGCATCGGCCTGGCGGCGCAGCTTTGCGGCGATCGCCGGGACCGGCTCTGGTCCGGGATCCGCGGCGTCTTCATCGCCGGATGGTCCGAGCCCGGGGAAGCGTTCCGCCGAGGCACGGTCCTTGAACGCGAAGCCGCCGGGGGTTCCCTGCCAGGGACGGGAATACCATCCACCCGATTCGCGCGCCCGATTTCGCAGTGCGTCAAACTCCGCCCGCTCGACCCTTTCGTCGAGCACGCAGACGAAGATCGGGATGCCCCTTTTCGTGTGCATGTGCTCCTCGATGGTGAACCGGGGGGTGGCAGCAGTATCGGCACCGGGATTGTCCGGCGTGGTCTCCGGGACTGCCCATTCGGCCGTCGGCAGGTCCTTCACCGCCTCGGCGTTCTGACGAAGCGGGCGCTTCCTCACCCTCCAGCCGCTGGAATGGCGGCCGCCGAGCTTGAGATAGTAACCGGCGCCCATGCTTCCCTTGTCGCGATGCTCGGCATCAGGGGGAGCATCGGCGAGGTCTGCGGTCTCGGAGAAGTTGCGGGCCGCCTTCCGCATCTCGGGGAGGAGACCTCGCTGATCGTGTCGTCGTCCCAGACGACGACAAGCTCGAGCCGGTCGCGCTGCAGGCCGCCGCCGCCGATCGTGTAGGTCTTGGCGGTCGGGGCTTCGATCGCCACGACGTGTCCGAGCTTGGACCAGGCGGGGTGATAGACGGGCGTGCCGATCACGATGTCGGGACGGGTGGCGTTGCTGTCGCTCTGCATCGGTTTTCTCCATTGTTGCAGGCGTCCGTGCCGCCGGGCGCGGATGCGCCGGAGGTCGGGACAGGTTGGTGATGGGGTGGTGAAGCCGTGGGGCGGCGCCTATTCGCGGTGTTGCGATGGCGGCGTCGGTTCGACGGATCTTTTGAGGAAGGACAGGCCCATGCGCCGGGCTTCGGCCGCGACGTTCGGGTAGGGCCTGCCTATACGCTCGGCGGCAAGCGTGAGGCGATCGCCGGCGGCATGCGCGTCGACAAGCAACTGGCGCTCGGCTTCGGTCCAGGGGAGACGGACCTTGAGGCCGAGCTGGCTGGCGCGGGAGCGCACCGAAGAGAGCGGCTTGCCGAGTTCGGCTGCGATCTCCTTGACCGGCCGCTTTTCCGCGTAACGCTGCATGAGCAGGGCGATATGGTCCTCGGTCCAGGGATCGGGCTTGCGCACGATGCGGTGCTTTTGCGCGAACTTGAACAGCGCGGTCGGACCCCGCTCGAAGCCGGCCTGCCGGAGGTCCTCCCTGATCTCGCCATGTGTTTTTCCGGCGTGAAGGCCGTCAAGGGCGATTTTCTTTTCCGCCTCCGTCCAGTAGCGGACACGATCAAGGGTGATACCCAGCGCGATTGCGCGCATCTGGATCGCCCCGCGCGAGCGCTCGAACCCTTCATCCTTCAGCATCCCGACGATGTCGGCGATCCTGACATTCGCCGCATAGGCGTCGCGGACGATCCGGTCCTCGCGATCGCTCCAGGCATCGTTGAAGCGCTGGGACGTGCAGCCGAGAATCTGGGCGCGCGTCGACACGTTGGCGGGCGAGCGGCGCCGAAACCCGGCGGCTTCCAGCTCGCGTGCGATGTCGACAAGCTTCATCTTGCGCGCGTAGGCGCCGCGGACGATGGAATCCTCGGCGAGCGTCCATCCTTTCGCATGCGCGCGCTGCGGCGCGATTTCGGTGGTCAGCAGGCGGACCAGTTCGAACTTGTCCACCTTGCGGAAGTCGATGCGCTCCAGCCTGTCGACGACGAACTGGCGCAGATCGGCCGGCTTGATGACCCAGCGGCTCCCGCCCTGCTGCGGCAGGCGGTTGTCGTCGCGTTTGGTGGCCTTCAGCTCACCCGATATGCAGTATGTGGTGAGGGTCTTGTCGTCGAAGCCAAGGATCCTTGCGGCCTGCCGTCCTGAAAGACCCTCGTTGAAGCGGCGCGACAAGCCGATGCGCTTGGCATGGACGGCGATCGCGGTCGGAGAGCGGTTGAATCCGTGTTCGCGAAAAATCTCGGCGCAGCGATCGGGATCGTGCAGCGGGACCTTCGCCATCAAGGCGTCTTCCGCCTCGGTCCATGGTGGCTCCTTCTTATGGGGCTGGGTCAGGCCAAGTTTTCGGGCACGATGGGAAAGCCACCAGCGAGGCACGCCGAGACGCTCGGCGAGCGCGGCGACTGCGCCCGTGTTCTTGCCGTCGAGCTGCGACCAATCCCTCTTCAGCCTGTCGTCGAAGTCGGGAGGAACATCGATCCTGACCTTCTGGCCGCCGCCGATCTTCGCTTGCAGCCCGAGCTTTTTGGCACGGGCATAGACGCCGGATCTCGTCCGGTGCGCCGGCAGGTGCGCGAGGCACGCGCTGGCGCCGCCGGTGGGGTAGTAGCGGCGGATGATGTCGAGCTCGTCCTCGGACCAGAACCGGGGATCATGCCTGCCGGGCACATAGGGCTTGGAGAGGCGGGGCAGATGCGCCCTACCCTTCCTGAAGGAAACGGGCTGAAGGCTCATTGCCGCATTCCTTTCTCGATCCGCACGGCGCGGTCGGCGCCCTCGCCGGAGAACTCGAGCGCGCCGTACTGGTCGAGCAGGGCGACCGCGGCGTTCGCATCTTCCGGCGTGACGGCAAGCCCAGCCGGCAGATCCGCGATGCGGGCGCCGTCGGGATGGAGCGCGCGCAACTCGGCAAAGATCCGGCCGGCCACGGGAAAGCTGGGGTCACGGATGAACGCGCGCACGGTCCTCAGGCCGGGCACGAGCGCGTTCTCGTCGCGCAACGCGTCGTCGGCGGCCGTCGCGTCGATCAGGGAATCGAGATCGAGCAGCTGCGCGGCGGTGCTGGTGTCGACCTCGTCGGGCGGCACGATGTCGGGGCGGGCGCCCTTGTGGTGCGTGACGACGCCCCCGACGCGCAGCACCGCGGGCGAGCGGGAGAAGGCCGGGCCGACCGCCACGAAGTCACCGGGCTCCAGTATTGGCAGTCGGTCGAACGCCTTGCTGGCGTCCCACCCGATGGTCTCGGCGGCGCGGCGGATGTCGAGATCGAGCGTATTCATGCCGACCAGGAAATTGTGCATCTCCGAGGCGACGGATTTGGCCAGGCGCGCAAGGCGCTGGGTGGCGAGTACGCCGGCGAGGCCGCGTTTTCGTCCCCGGCTCATCAGGTCGACCACGGCGCCGATCGCTGATCGCCGGACGGAGGTCGTGGCACTGGACTGGCCACCGAACGGGGCGAACAGGTGCGCCTCGTCGACAAAGACCAGGCAGGCATGCCAATGCGCACGCGGGGCATTGACCAGTGCCTCGAAGAAGGCGGCGATCGCCTGGAGCTGGCCCTCGCGGTCGAGCTCGGACATATCGAGCAGGACCGAGATCCTGTGGGCGCGCACGCGTGCGCCGAGAACGCCAAGGGCGGCCGTGTCGAGCTTGTGCGCCTCGACATGGAAGTGGCCGTATCGGTCGGAGATCGATTTGAACTCGCCCTCGGGGTCCACGATGATCTGCTGGACCCGGCCGAAGGTCTGTTCGATCAGCCGGCGCAGGGTCCAAGACTTGCCCGCGCCGGATGCGCCCTGCACGAGCACGCGGCCGTCGAGCAGCCGGGCGAGGTCGAGTCCGATGTCCTCGCCGAACTCGGTCTTGCCGAGATCGATGTCGGCCTCGCGCGCCGGTCCGACCGGCAGATCGGTGGAATCGGGATCGGGGATGTCGGGCAGGTCGATGTCGGGATTTTCCCGACGGACCTCGGCTGCCAGCAGGAAAGCAAGGCGGCGGTCGGGGAGCGAGAGCTTGGCCAGGGTTTCCATCGGCGGAAACACGACGCCGTAGCCGTGGCTGATTGGCCGTTCCGGGGCCTCGCGAAGGAGCGGTTGCATGGCGACTTTCCTCCCGGATCAGGCCGCGCGGGACGCGCCGTAGCGGTTGGGACCGACGCCGGTGATGGCGTGGATCGCGGCCGCGAGCGCCGGGATGTCGTCGAGATTGGCCAGGGGGAGGAAGTGGTTGAGGCCTCCGGTGGAGTCCGACCTGCTCCTGCAGGTGCGGATCAGGATGCCGTGGCCGGAGGACAACCCGTACTGACCGACCTGGACGTAGAGGCGATCGTGGTGCAGCGTGATCTCGCCCGAGATCGCGATGCCGGCCTTGTTGGACCGGATGTCGTACGAGCCGGGGGGCAACTCGAGCGCGGCCGCGAGCTTCTTGAGCCGCGAGCGGGCCGTGGAATGAAAGCGTCTCTTTTGCTGCTCGTCATACGAGCAGTTCTTGTCCCACTGGAACATGGTGGTTCTCCATAAAATATCGCACCCGCGACCGGACCTGTCGGCCGGTTGCGGGGCGGGGTTGGTTTCGTGATGGGGGAAGTCCGGCCGTCGGGGGGGGCTCAGTCGAGCGTGCGGGCCGCGTACTCTTCGGACTCGATCTGATCGAGGAAGGCGAGAAGGTCGTCGGCCTCGCCGATTTCGTGGGCCCAGCGGGCGATCAGGTGCAAGAGCATCTCATTGGTCCATCCAGCGAGATCGGCGATTGCCCGGATATTCTGATGCGTCTCGTCGATCACGGCGCGATCCCCCTGCCTTCGACGACGGCTGCGGCGATCTCGTCGGCTGCAACGGGATCGAAGATGGCGGTCGTAATCGGGTGCTGCGCGAGCCACCGGACGGCGGCGCGGTGATCCGCGGCGAGATGGAGGAGCTCGGAATTGTCGCCAACTCTGCGCAGGATCCTGACCGATCCAATTGGGGGAAGCCCGACGATGTCGAAGGTGAGGCCGCGGTGCGAGGGCTCGGTGAGCGAGATCGTGAGGCCGGCGGCCGGTGCTGCACCGAACTCGGCCGTCCGCAGCGTGATGCTGACCGGATGCGGAAGCGGCGAGAGATACGGCGGCGGATCCTTGATCGCGAGCCGGCCTATACCGTTGAACAGCGCCCAGACCCTCAATTCGTCGGGCCGGTCCTGAGGTGGTCGGGGCGTTCCATCGCGGAAGCGGATGACGCTGGCGATCGGCGCGATGTCGTAGATCACGCTGCCCGGGAGACGGCGGCCGGGGCGGTCTGCGTCGGTCCAGCAGTCAGGCGCGTGCGCGAGCGCGGGTCCGGCATGGGCCGCGGCAAGGTGTGGGGGTTTGGATGTCATGAAACTGTCCTGTGCGGGGCGCCGCCTGTCGTTTGGAACGAAAGGCGGCGCGGGAGAAGGAAAAGGCCCGGCATCGCTGCCGGGCCCTGTGGTCGAGGCGATATCCACGAGACGGGCTATTCGGCCGGTTCGAGGCTTTCCTGGCTGGCGCCCGCGTCCTCGGTGAGATATGCGGGCAGGTCGTCGCCGTCGGCCTCCGCGGCCTCCGCGGCCGCTTCGGCCTGGGGCGCGGACGCCGCGACGCTGTAGCCCGGATCGCGCAGCAGCTCGGGCAGCCAGCCGGAATTGGCCAGCAGGCGCTCGGCCTCGGTCACCATTTCGCCCTTGGGCAGGTGCGCCATGAGATAGGCGTCGCGATCGCCCTTGCCTTCGCTGACCGCTTCAACGATGCGGGCCTTGGTGACACGGCTGAAGTAGTTCTCGGCCGTGGGGGTCCAGCCGGCGGACACCATGTCGAACTGTAGGGTGGCCGCGACGGTGTCGGCGTGGAGGCGGGCCTCCGGGCGCCTGTTGTACTTCTCGTTCACCGCGTTGAGCGACAGCGATACGCAGTGTGCGAAAAGCGCCTTCTTGCTCGCCTCGTCGAGACCGAGCAGGAAATCCCACAGATCGTCTCGCTTCTTGGGAAGGTCCTTGCCCCATCCGTCATGGCGCTCGGCGATCTCCTTGGCCCAGGGGGTCTCCTTGAGGTCCTTGGCCGCGGCGAAGCTGTCCGTCTTCACGGTAACCTCGAGGCAGGAATCCGTGGTCGAATTGTAGAACCGCTGCAGCACGAAGGCATGAAGGGCGGCGACGAACGCGATGTCGGGGTCGACGGCAAGGGCGTTGCGCAGCGCGAGCGTGCGCTGGGCCGTCAGATCGTAGATGAGCGCCTCGGGCAGAGGCCTGATCACCGGATCCTCGGGCTCGTCATCGTCGTCCGGACCCGCCGCCTTTCGGTTGACGACGACGGTGTTGCCGCCGTGATCGTGCCCGTTGACCTCCTCGCCGCCGGCGGCGTTTTCGTCGGCTTCATCGCCTGCTTCTTCATCCTGCGGCTCGTCCTCGGGACGCACGAAGCCACGCTCGATGTTGAGCTGACCGTTTGCGCCGAGCGTCACGAACACGCCAGCGTGCGGGACCTCTTCGGGATCGTAGAAGAAGGGCCGGTCGTTGAGAGCATCGATCTCGGCCTGGAGCTGCTCGAGCTTGTTCTCGACCTTCTCATCATAGTCCGGGGCCTTGTCGTATTCGGCCTCCAGCTTCTGGAATTCGGCGTTGAGCGCGTCGTAGCGTTCGAGCTCCTCGGCCGACATGTCCTGGGGCTCGGCATATATGCGGCGCATGCCGGAGGTATGGCCGTAAGAGAAGCTGATCCCCGCTTCGACCCACTTCCAGCCCTCGGCCTGGATGGTCTTGGCGTCGGCCTTGAGCTTTTCGAACACCAGCTGCTCGAGAAGGGCGGCATCCTGGAACCAACCGCCGGAATCCGCGTCGAACAGGTCCCGCATGATGATGCCGCCGGCGGCCTCGTAGGCTTCCGGCCCGACATAGACGGCACGGCGATCGTTGGCATGCACCGTCGTCTCGGTCAGCAGGCGCTTGATATAGGCGGGGTCTCGCGTGGCGAGGCCGGAAACCCGCTCCCATGCCTGCTCCTGGCGGGCATGATCGTCGGTGATCGAGAACGCCATGACCACTTCGAGCTTGATCTCGCCCTGTTCGTAAAGGGCGAGCAGTTTCGGCGACACCGTGGCGAGCTTCAGGCGCTGCTTGACGAAGGCCGGAGTCACCAGGTTCCGCGCTGCGATCTCCTCGATATCGAGGCCCTGGTCGCGCAGCGTCTTGTAGGTGCGGAACTGGTCGAGCGGGTGCAGGACCTCGCGATGGACGTTCTCGGCGAGGGAGTCGTCTTCCATGCTCGTCGAACCCGAGAGCTTGACGACGCAGGGGACGGGCTGCGTCTTCGACATGCGCTTCTGCTTGATCAGCAGCTCGAGGGCGCGATACCGCCTGCCGCCGGCGGGGACTTCGTAGCGGCCCGTCTCCTTGCCGTCCTCACCGGATTTCGGGCGGACGTTGAGGCTCTGTAGCAGTCCTCGCAGTGCGATATCGCCGGCGAGGTCGGGGATCGTCACGCCGTTCTTGACCTGCCGGACATTCTTTTGGGACAGGTCGAGCAGGTTGAACGGTATGTTCTCCGCCTGGTCGATGACGACTTTCTCAATGGCCTTTGCCATGGTCAGGTTCTCCATGACGGGCGGCCCAGGGCCACTCCCCGGACCTCCAGTCCCGTCAGGAAACCTCCCCTCCCCCCTCTGCCTCTGCCGGCCGCCCCGGCAGCGCCGCATGCACTCTCGAAGGGGACGGCATCGGTGTTGCGATCAATCTGTTTCGCGGATGTCGACCTGGCCGACCTTGCGCAGGGCGTCGACCATGTTCGAATGATCCATCAGGATGTGGATCAAGGCCTGGCGGTCGATCGTGACCGTTTTGCTCGTGCTGCGTGTACGGTCGTGGCGCTCATGCAAGCCATCGAACTCCGTCTGTGTCGTGTAGAGGGTGAGTAGTGACCGCGGGCTCATGACAGCCGCTCCGGATCGCGAACGCCCTTCGAAGTCTCGACAATTGGGATGTTCCAGACGTCGGCCCCTTTGTGGGCGTAGCATGCGGCGACCACATCGAGCGGTGCGAAGGAAAGCGAGTGCCAGGGCTGGGGGTCGGGATCATGGCCGACCGCGATCATCGGCCCGCAGAAGACCAGCGAGACCAGTGCGCCGTAGTCGACGGGGCGAGCGTCGATGACGGGAAGGCCCGCGGCGAGGCAGGCGGATTTTATCTCCTCGCACGCATAGCCCGAGTGCGTGGCGCCCCGCGCGAAGCGTAAGGAGAAGCCGCCGTGGCCGATGAACAGGTGCCCGCCGGGGACCGTCAGGGCCTGAGCGATGCAGTCGTCGTGGTGCAAGGTGGAGGTGGTTCGGGACATGATGGTGTTCTCCGCAGCGGCCGCGCGGAAACCGCTCCCGCGCATCGTCGAGCCGTCACGGTGAAAACCGCCGCTCCCGGTCGAGAGCGGCGGTCGGTGCTATGTCGTCGTTTTCGAAGGGGGAGATTTGACCGTTCGGGACGATCGTTCGGCGTCGTCCTCGCACCAGCCCCAGATGATCTTGGACCTTCCCTTGCGCCCGGTGCGGGAGTCGGATCCGCTGCGGGAATGACCGACAACGACCCAACCGTCGAAGCGGTAGAGGTTGCCGGAGTGGATGCCGGCATCCTGGTAGCTGACCGCCCAACCGCAGCCGTGGGATGCAGCGAGCATCGGCAGCACGAAGGCGCGCCAGAGGCGCAGGACAACGCGCGTGAGATCGGGGCGCGCGGTGCAGAGCCTCGACAGCTCGACCGCCTCATCGCGAGAGAAGCCGGCGACCCTTTCCCGGATCAGGCGGTCGGTCGCCGCCACTCCCACAAGCTGACCGCTGTGTACGAGACCGTGCGACCATCCTCGGTTCGGTCGTCTCACCGCGCCCATGCGGTGCCCCCATCGCTCGAGGCAATCGTTGAGTTCGGCGCGCGTCACCTCGACGAAGCGGACGTCGGGACACCACCGGCTAGGCACGGGCGAACCCTGTGCCCTTCGCGTCGCGGCCCGCGCGCAAATCGAGCAGCTCTGCATAGCGGGCGTGGATCGAGGCGCGGTCGAGGCAGCGCGAGCGTAGTCCGAGCATGGTGCTAACCTCGGCACGGACACCGGCGAGGATCTCGGCCTCCGTATCGGAAAGCATCCGGGTCGGCCAGCCCTTCACGTAGAGCATGGGTTTGGTGATGCGCCGTTCGGATTCAACACGCCGGCGAGCCCTTTGCTTGGCCGCGGCAAGGGCATCGCGGAGCTGGTCGCCGAGAAGGTGTGGGGCGATGTCACCAAGCCATCGTGACCCCTGGAACGCAAACGTGCTGCGGCACTCGAGGCCAACCATCTCGCGGTAGAGATCGTGCGTTTCAGCCTGGCCGCTCGCCGCGACAAGATCGGGCAGGCTCGACATGATGCAGAACCTGCACGACACGCGGGTTAGGCCGAATCTCCGATAGGCCGGATGGGGTTCGAGGCCCCGGGCGTCGATTGCCGCGAAAACGTCTGCGACTGACCAGTCTATGATCGGACGCCAGGTCCATATCCCGGTCGAGCGATCCTGGTCGGCGATTTCGGCGCTGGCGCGCTGGCGGCTTTCATCACGGCGGACGCCGGTCACGCTGATGATCGGCAATCCTTTGAATCTGCGTTTGAGCTCCGCCGAGATTTGCGAGGTTTTTTGGCCCGATGTGCAAAAGCGCATCCGTGGCGTGCTCCAGCAGGGGACAAGCGTGACCGTGCTGAGGTCCTCGTATCGGGCGACATTCGATCGCCAGCGGGTTTCCCACTGCTCCATCAGGCCGCCCTGCTTGCGCCGCACGATGACAAGCTCGACACCCAGGAACGAGGCGAGCCTCTGGCAGACCGGCAGGGAATGCTTCCACTCCACCGATCCGAGATCGGCATGGACAAGCAGGCGGGGGCCGGTGTGGTTGAGACTGTCGAGATGCTCGGAGGTCGCGAGCGCTGCGGCCTGGCTGTCCTTGCCACCGGAGACGCCGATGGCAACCGGCGATCCCGCCAGGATCAGGGCGCGGATTTCCGGAGTGATTGCGACAGGCATCATGCGGCCCGCCGCCCGGTCGGTGGGCGTGGCCCGTTCTCGTTGGACGGTCATGACGGGAACTCCACGACGGGCGGCCGCAGCCTCTCTCCGGCCTCCTCTCCCGTCGCGGTCCCCGCCGCCCTCCTCCGACTCCCGACCTGCAGCGACACATTGTGCGGAGCGGGTGCATCTGCATCGTTGTGAAAATCGTGCGTTCTCTATATGTTCGAAGGACGGGGGCGTTCAGCGCAAACGGTCTTTGCGAGACGACATGACGATCACCTGGGACGACATCGTTGCGACCTATATGAGCCAGCCCTGGTGGGTCTGGCTGGTCGGGATTCTCCTTGCCTGGTTCGGCTTCAAATGGCTGATCCGGGCGGTGCGCGCCTATGCCGAGAGGCCGGTCATAACGCCCAATGGGTTCAGGCAGTGCGGCGTTCACGTCGATTTTCGTGCCGGTACGATCAGGTTGCCGCGGGGCAATACCTATCCCGTATCCCGCGTCCGCGGGCTGCGCTGGGAAGACTATGCGACCTTGGGCACCTATCGCGCCATCGTCGAGGTCGACGATTTGGACCGGCCGATCCATCCAGTCGGGTTTTCGACGCCGGAAGGGCCGGAAACATTCGTCTCGCGGTTGAGGACGGCAATCGAGAATGCGGGTGGACCCCGGTTTTCCGTGGCCGCGTCCGACAGGATGGAGATCATCGAGCGCGACCTGAGCGATCCCGTCACCGCGGCCGTCGCCACACGCGTGGCGTCGCAGGGTAGGCGGGTTTCATACGCAAAGGCTGAGTGAGCGAACGAGCCGGACTTGCGCGGCAGCCACACGGTGGCCATTGATGTCCCTGCCATCAATGACTAATATGCAATCATTGATGCGTGAGGCGACCATGGCGAGCATGACGATTCGAAATCTCGATGACCAGTTGAAAAAGCGCCTGCGGACGCGCGCGGCTTCGCGCGGCCGGTCCATGGAAGATGAAGCCCGGGAAATTCTCCGCGCGGCGCTGTCGGCCGAGCCGCAGGCGCAACAGGGGAGCCTTGTCACGCGGATCCGGAGCCGGATCGCCAAGACCGGAGGCGTCGAGCTTGAATTGCCGGCACGCGGGCCTATCCGTGAACCGGTCGATTTCGGCCGATGATCATTCTCGACACGAACGTCATCTCCGAGCTCCTGACTCCCAAACCGAGCATTGCCGTCGAGTCCTGGGTGGCCGACCAACCGCCCGCGTCCCTGTTCACGACGACGGTCACCGAGGGCGAGATTCTTTATGGCGTACGTCTTCTGCCGGATGGAAAGCGCCGGCGCGCGTTGCTCGCGGCGATCGAGCCGATCTTTTCCGAGGATTTCGCAGGGCGCGTGCTTTCGTTCGACCGTGACGCTGCGGACGCTTATGCGACGCTTGCCGTAGGCCGGCGGCAAGCTGGCCGGCCGATCAGCCAGTTCGATGCCCAGATCGGTGCGATCGCCCTGTCTCGTGGAGCCGCGGTCGCAACCCGCAACGTGGCGGATTTTTCCGACATCGGGCTTACGATCATCGATCCATGGGCCTACACGCCCTGACGGAAGCGCGTTGCGTGGGTACAGCATGGAAAATTCGGAGACCGAACGGGTCAAGGAAATCATCGCGGCGGTGAAGCCTTTGGCGGCGGAATATTATCGTTTGACCGGGAAGCCGCTCGGTGTGACCGGCGAGGTCGCAGAATATGTCGCGGCCGAACTGCTCGGCCTCGAGCTCGCACCGGCGAGGACGCTGGGCTATGACGCGATCCGGCATGAAGCAGATGGTCCGGTGCGGATCCAGATCAAGGGCCGCGCCTTCGGCGACGGCGCCTCCCGGAGCCAACGCCTGGGAAAGATCAAGCTTGATGCACCTTGCGACACGGTCATGCTGGTCCTGCTCGACAACGCTTCTCTGGAACCGCGCCAAATATGGGAGGCGCCGTACGGCGCGGTTGCCGCGCGTCTCATGGTCCCGGGATCTAAGGCACGGGAGCGGGGCGCAATGGGGATGTCCGAGTTCATCAGAATGGCCAGGCGTATCTGGCCCGATGAGATGGGGCACCGGAGCAGGCAGGATGCGAGCGAGGGGAAGATCTGCCCGGAATGCGGCTACCGTTTCGCCGGTGGCACTTGGGGCGGCATCGACGGACATTGGCGCTCGCGGCACGAGCACATTATGCCCTATGAGGACGCGCGTCCGCTGATCCTGTCCGGTCGCTATGCACGGAGTTCGCGGGGTTCTGCGGAATTGCCCGATTAGCCCGTCGAGAGATCGTCGGTGCTCGGCCCCGCGCAGGAACCAACGTCCATACGATAGCGTTTTGCCTTCTTCCAAGTTGTGCCTTTGTCATGGTCCACGCGCGCCGCGAACTGTCCCAAGGGCGAGATTGTAGCGAGTAGGGGAAGACGCGTGGCACCAAGGGCGAATTGGAAGGGGTTCCTCAAGATCGGTGAAGTCACGTGCCCCGTCGCGCTCTACACCGCCGCGTCGACCTCCGACCGCATTGCTTTCCACACCATCAATCGTGCCACGGGCCATCGGGTCCGCCGCCAGTTCATCGACAGTGACACCGGCAAGGCCGTCGAAAAGGCCGACCAGGTCAAGGGCTACGAGGTGAGCCAGGGCGACTATGTCGTGCTCGATCCCAAGGAGGTGGCGTCCGCCGTGCCCGAAAGCGACAAGACGCTCGCGGTGACCGCTTTCATCGGTTGCAGCGATATCGACGACGTCTATTTCGACAAGACCTACTATCTCGGCCCGGCGGACCGGACTGCCAAAGAGGCGTTTGCACTGATCCGCGAAGGCATGCGGAAAAAGAAGGTCGCCGCGATCGCGCAGACAGTTCTTTTCCGTCGCGTGCGCACCGTCTTGATCCGCGCCCATAATGACGGCCTGATCGCTACCACCCTGAATTTCGACTACGAGGTGCGGTCTGCAAAGGATGCGTTCAAGGACGTGCCGGCGATGAAGATCAAGGGCGAGATGCTGGAGCTGGCGAAGCACATCATCAAGACCAAGATGGGCAAGTTCGACGCTTCGAAGTTCGATGATCGCTACGAGGCGGCACTCGCCGATCTCGTCAAGGCCAAGCTCGAAGGCAAGAAAATTCCGGCCCGCAAGGAGCCCAGGCGGGAGAAGGTTGTCGATCTGATGGCGGCGCTGCGCGAGAGTGCCGGGATGGCCGGCAAGAAGACGTCGACGAAAGCGGCCGCAAGAAAGAAGGCAAGTGCCAAATCGGATGCGGCGCCACGGCGAAAGGCCGGCTGATGGCGCTCGAGACCTACCGCAAGAAGCGGAACTTCGCATCCACGCCCGAGCCCAAGGGCGGGCGAGCGCGCAAGAAGGGCAACAGCTTCGTCATCCAGAAGCACGACGCGACCCGGCTGCATTACGATTTGCGCCTGGAGATGGATGGCGTGCTCAAGAGCTGGGCTGTCACCAAAGGACCGAGCCTCGTGCCGGGCGACAAGCGGCTGGCCGTTCACGTCGAGGACCATCCGCTCGAATATGGCGATTTCGAAGGAACGATCCCCAAGGGCGAATATGGAGGCGGCACTGTCATTGTCTGGGACCGTGGAACCTGGGCACCGATCGGAGACGCGAACAAGCGATATGCCAAGGGGCATCTCGAATTCGAGATCGCGGGCGAAAAGCTCGGCGGACGCTGGCATCTGGTGCGCATGCACGGAAAGCCCGGCGAAAAGCGCGAGAACTGGCTGCTGATCAAGGGCGAGGATGAGTTCGCGCGTCCAGAAGGTGCCGACGATATTCTGGAGGAACGGCCAGAATCGGTGAAGACCGGGCGGGAGATCGCCGAGGTCGCAGGCGAAGCGCCCGGATGGTCGTCAAAGACCGGCAGGATCAGGAAGTCGCCCAAGGCGGGGAAGCGTGAGAAAGCCAATCCCGACCCGCACCGCGAAGCCGAGGGGACCCTGCCCGATCCGTCGACGATGAAGGGAGCAAAGAAGGCGGCGCTGCCTTCGTTCGTCGAACCCATGCTTGCCTCGCTCGTCGCCGCCGCACCGGCCGGCGAGCGCTGGCTGCACGAGATCAAGTTCGATGGCTACCGGCTTCATCTTCACGGCGTTCGATGAGAATTTCGGCGCAAGCTGGAAGGGACGGCTTGAACAGACCTATCGCTGCAACCAGCTGATCGCCGAGACAGCCGCCAGTTTCGTCCAGCGCAATCCTTTGCAGCTGCGCAAGACAGTCAGGTCTTCACGCCCGGCCATCGCCAAATCCATCCGTGTTGTTCCGGTTGAGAGAGAACGCGGCAAGCCGGATTTTACGAAGGCTTGCCACAGACTGCTCACACGCCTCGATGGGTTCCTCGGCGGTATCTCGGCACAGTGGCAGAGCGCGGAACGCCCAAAGCTCAAGGTCATGGTGCTCTGGCGTTACAACCTGCTCGATCCATTCGGGCGCTCAAAACCACGCTTCGGGAACATCGAGGTCTCCGGCATGTCCTTCCACCGGGCTAAGGGACTTGAAGCCGACTATACGATCCTGCTCGATGTCAGCGAGGGCGACTACGGCGTCCCCAGCCGGATCGAGGATGACGAACTGCTGAACCTCGTCATGCCTCGACCTGAAACCTTCGAATATGCCGAGGAGCGACGGCTGTTCTATGTCGCGCTGACCCGGGCCAGCCGGGGCGTGTTCCTGCTTACCAACAGCCGCGAGCCATCGCGGTACATAAGGGAGCTTTCCGAGATTGCGGGCGACAATCTGCGATTTGAGAACATCGACGGCGAGCCCATCCGACAGTGTCCGGCCTGTCATGTGGGGCAATTGGTGGAACGCAACGGCCGGAAGAACCGGCGATTTGTCGGCTGCAGCCAGTTTCCGGAATGCGACCACGCGCAGCCTGCATAGGGCGACTGCAGATTGGCGGTTTGGGGGTGGGAAGCCGAACGGCAGCTACCAGCGGTCAACCCTTCCAAGCGGACGTTGGATGTAAGCTGCGCAAGGCGCAGTTTATTAGTTCTTCGTTCGCATCGGAGACAGGCTCTCAATTATCCTGCAATCTGCGACCAGACCGCATCCACATTGGTCGATCATCCTGTCCAATTCCGACTTGAGCGCAATCAGGTCTTGGATTTTTCGCTCAACTTCCTTCCGGTGCTCCTTTGCGATCGCATCGACCGCGGCGCAGGACTGTGAACGATCGTCAGCGAGCTTGAGAAACTCCCTGATCTGATCAAGCGAGAAACCGAGATCTCGCGCGCGCCGAATGAAGCTCAGCCGATTAAGGTGATCCTGCTCGTAGGCACGATAGTTGCCTTCAGTGCGGGAGGGCTGCGGCAGGAGGCCGCTTTTCTCGTAGAACCGGATCGTTTCGACTTTGGTACCGGTTTGCCTCGCAAGATGGCCGATCGTCAGAGTTGAAGAGTTCATTGTATGACCCTGTAGCGAATACAGGGTCAATATAGGCTCGGTCTGCACGTCTGTCGATCTTGAGGGCGCGCCTATTGCGCCGCTCTGGCGCTCTCCACCTCTTCACGCACCAGATCGTAGAGTTGCTGCGGACCGAAGGATTCCAGTAGCCTTCCATTCACGAAAAACGTCGGCGTCTGGCGGACGTTATTGCTTTGGACATCGGCCAAGTCCTGCTCAAGAACGGCGTCGATCTCGGCCGATGACATCTCACGCCGTGCCTGCTCGACGTCCAGTCCCGCCGCCCCCGCAATCTCCCAGGCTTTTTCGAGATCGGGCGCACCATGCACGGCCCATTCCGGCTGCCGCGCCAGCAGGGCTTCCAGCACGGGTTCGTAACGGTTCTGAAGACGGGCCGTTTCCAGAATCCTGACGGCTTCCTCCGATCCCTCATGGAAGGGCGTGTATCGGATGACAAGGCGCGTTTCGTCTGGGAAATTCGCCATGATCTGTTTTACGGCTGGATAGAAGGCCCGGCACGCCTCGCAGGACGGATCGAAGAATTCCACTATCGTAACGAAGGCATCCACCGGGCCGATGATCGGTGAATGCGCCCTGACAAGCGCATCGTCTTGCGCCGCTGCAACCGGCTGTGCCGGGTTGCCGCCGTAGCGGTCGTAGAAAAAGGCACCGCCGGCAAAGACGATCAATGCGACAAGGCCGGTGAGAAGAACGATGGACCGTCTGGTCATGCTGAACGCCTCCGGCGCGCGAGAAGGAGAAGAAGGGCGATACTCAAGAAGGCGGCGAGCGATAGGTAAGGGAGCGGCAAAACGCCGAGGATTGTCATATCCGCGCTCGAACAGGATGGGCCGTCTTGTCCACATGGCTCGATGGCTGCGGGAATGATGCCCGCGTAAAGCAGAGAGTGGAATGCCGCGATCGCCGCGCCAAGGGCGGCCAATGGAAATCCGTACCAAGAAACGCTGGCATCGCCTCTAAAGCTAGCAACGGCCAGGATGATCGCCAGCGGGAACATGAAAGTGCGCTGATGCCAGCACAGATTGCACGGCGTCTGCCCCATGATCTCGCCAATGAACAAAGCGCCGAGCGAGGCGGCAAGCGCGATGAGCCATGCCAGAAACACGAAAGCCCAGCTATTTGCAGCCGTGCCCGCCCCGGTGGTCATAGCACTCGCTTTCGCATCGTTCTGTTTCGCTCCAATCAAGCTTGCTTATCGAGCCTTTCTGCACCCTATACCCACTACAGGGTCAAGTCTCTTGCATGAACGGTGCGGCGAATTCGCACGGATTGCCGCGCAAAAAGGATTAAACAGGGTCGGCTCTTGACCCTATAGTTGCTACAGGGTCTATCTGCGGTGTCACATCTAATGTTCGAGGTGACACCATGACGGCAGCGAGCCCCTATAGACTGCGTGTAGAAGGCATGGACTGTGCATCTTGCGCGTTGAAAATCGAAACGGCGATGCAACGCCTGCCGGGCGTTAGCGACATCAATGTCAGCTACGCCAACGAGACGCTTGCATTGCACCTGGACGAGGACCGCACGCCCCTCGCCGCCATTGAGCAAAAGATCCGAGCGCTCGGCTATAGCCCAGTGATCGAGCAGGCCGAGCCAAAGGCGAGCCCGCCTCGGAAGCGCATCACAGAGGCATGGTGGAAAGGCAGCAAGGGTCGGCTTGTCCTCCTTACCGGCGCGCTGTTCGTCCTTGCCTTCGCTCTCGCACGTACCCTGCCGGAATGGGAGCAATGGCTCTATTCAGGCGCGGCGTTGATCAGCGTCATCCCGTTCGCGAGGCGTGCGATCGCCGGCGCGATGTCTGGTTCGCCCTTCACCATCGAGACACTAATGACGGTGGCAGCACTGGGCGCGGTCGCCATCGGCGAGGCGGAAGAAGCTGCTGTCGTAATCTTCCTGTTCGCAGTGGGCGAACTGCTTGAAACCGTCGCGGCTGGCCGCGCGCGGGCAGGCATTGAGGCGTTGATTGATCTCGTGCCCCGAGTCGCTTTCCGCGAGCGTGATGGTGCCGTTGAGAAGGTCGCTGCCGAAGAGCTGGCCATCGGTGATGTCGTCGTTGTGCGGCCTGGTGACCGGGTACCGTCTGACGGCACGGTGATCGACGGTGTATCTGAGGTCGATGAGGCACCTGTAACAGGTGAATCCGTGCCCGTGCTTAAAGAAGCCGGCGCAACTGTCTATGCCGGCAGCATCAATGCCAATGGCGAGCTGCGGGTGTCGATCAGCCATGTCGCGGCCGACAACACCATTGCCCGCATCATCCACATGGTCGAGGAAGCCCAGGAATCAAAGGCTCCAACAGCCCGCATGATCGACCGTTTCAGCCGCTGGTATACGCCAGGCGCGATGGTTGTGGCGGCTCTGATCGTTGTCGTGCCGCCGCTCGCCTTCGATGGTGACTGGATGACATGGGTGTATCGCGGCCTCGCGACGCTGCTGATTGCGTGTCCCTGCGCGCTCGTGATTTCCACGCCGGCGGCCATCGCTTCCGGTCTTGCCGCCGGCGCGCGGCAGGGACTGCTGATCAAGGGCGGCGCGGCACTGGAAACACTTGGCAAAGTCGTAACCGTTGCCTTCGACAAGACGGGAACGTTGACGCGCGGCCGTCCCCACGTGACAGACATTGTGCCGATCAGAGGTGACGAGAACTCTGTCCTCGCCATCGCGGCGGCTGTCGAGCGCAGCACCAGCCATCCGCTCGGGGTTGCAATCGTGGAGGCGGCAGAGGCGCGCCGGCTCGACTTGCCCGCCACCTTCGGAGGCGGCATGGCCACACCCGGCAAGGCCGTCACAGCGCGGTTGAAGGACGGCTTCGCTTCGGTCGGGTCTCCCCGCCACGCCGCCGAACAGGCTGCCCTTGAAGAGAGCATCGCCCAGACTATCACCACGCTGGAAAGCCAGGGCAAGACGGTCGTCGTGCTTATGAAGGGCAAGGCTGTCGAGGGATTGATCGCGTTGCGCGACGAGCCACGCGATGACGCCGTCGAAGGTGTGAAGCGGCTGACGGATCGCGGTGTGCGCCCTCTGATGCTGACCGGCGATAACAAGCGCACGGCCGACGCCATCGCGGCTCACCTCGGCCTTGAGGCGAGAGCCGAACTTCTGCCCGATGCCAAGCTTGCCGAGATCGGCCGCCTCAAGACTGATGGGCCAATTGCCATGGTGGGAGACGGTATCAATGACGCGCCGGCGCTTGCTGCCGCTTCCGTTGGCGTTGCCATGGGCGCGGGCACCGATGTTGCGCTTGAAACTGCCGATGCCGCGCTGCTCAAAAACCGGGTGACGGGTATCGCCGATCTCATCGGGTTGTCGCAGGCGACGCTCGGCAATATCTGGCAGAACATCGCATTAGCCCTTGGGCTGAAGGCTGTTTTCCTCGTGACGACTCTGTTGGGAGTTACCACGCTCTGGATGGCCATCCTTGCCGATACGGGCGCTACGGTCCTCGTTACGGCCAATGCGCTGCGCCTGCTGACGTGGCGCGGCACCCGCGACAAATGAGCTTAAACAGTGAGCGCGTGCAGGTTGCGGCTTCTGCTTCCTGCCGAGAAAGCCGATGTGTAAATAATGAGTAATCAGCCCCGGAATGCAAAATCATCTGAGAAGAGCGAACAATGGGCTCTCGCATGGGTGCTTGCGATCAATACTGCCCAGGCGGCCATTGTAGGAGGCCTGGGTTGGTGGGCTCAATCAACAGGGCTGATGGGCTCTGCGCTCGACAATCTAGGCGATGCATGTGTCTACGCCATCAGTCTTTTCGTTGTAGGGCGCGGCTTGGCGGCGAAGATTCGCGTTGCTCGGTTGTCGGGCATCCTCCTGATGGTATTCGCCGGTCTCCTTCTGCTTGAAGTCGGCCGACGCTTCTTCACTGGCTCCGATCCCATAGGGCCCATCATGATTGCCGTGGCAATCGCAAGCGCCCTTACGAACATGGTCTGCATGTGGTTCCTGAAATCTCATCGGGAAGGCGGCGTGCATCTGCAAGCCTCATGGATTTTCACGACAAACGACATGCTCGTGAACTCGGCGATCGCTGTTTCGGGTCTTGCCGTGATCCTTTTCAACTCGCCTTACCCGGACCTGATCATTGGCCTGGGTGTGGTTATTGTCGTTGTCAGAAGTGGCTTCGAAATCCTTGAAAAAGCCGGGGAAGCTGGAGAGAAAGGTAAACAACATGACTAGTTCACGAGCCCTATCCGCCGCCTTTCTTGCCCTTGCAGTGTCGATCTCTCCTGCTGTGGGTCACGACTTCCAGGCCGGTTCGATCACCATCAATCATCCGTGGTCGCGCGCGACTCCGCCGGTCGCGCCGGTAGCAGGCGGCTATCTGACGCTGACGAACGATGGCGGCATGGCCGACCGTCTGGTTTCGATCTCATCGTCCCTGTCAGAACGGGTGGAGATCCACGAGTCGGCCGTAAGCAATGGGGTTGCTAGCATGAGGCCAGTGCCAAATGGCGTCGAGATCGGGGCGGGCGAGACGGTCGAGCTTCAGCCTGGCGGTATGCACATCATGTTCATGAAGCCATCGCGTCCTTTGAAGGAAGGGGAACGGTTTGCCGCGAAGCTCACATTCGAGCAGGCCGGAACCGTCGAGGTCGAGTTTGCCGTGCAGGGTATGGGTGCAGGTCCGGCCACAACGAACGAGCATGACGGGCACGGGGAGCCGGCGCAATGAGCGGCATCAAACTCTTCCGTCTCGTTACCTGGATTGCCGTCGCCGTCGTCGGCGGGCTTTTCATCGGCCTGTCTGTGTCCAAGCCCTGGCAACAGCAAACCGTATCGGTAGCGTCCTCGACAGACATCGCAGCCATCGGCGGCCCGTTCCAGCTCACATCCCATCGAGGCGAGACGATCGACAATGCCGCGCTGGCTGGAAAACCCTATCTTGCCTTCTTCGGCTTCACCCATTGTCCTGATGTGTGCCCGACGACGCTCTTTGAGCTAAGCGATCTCATGAACGAGCTCGGGCCGGTGGCTGACCAGTTCAACGTACTGTTCTTCACCGTCGATCCCGAACGGGACACCCAAGAATTGCTGGCTCAATACATGACAGCCTTTGATGATCGCATCCTCGCACTGCGGGGAAATCGACAAGAAACGGACGCCGTGGTGAAGGCCTTTGCCGCCTATGCGCGAAAAGTGCCTCTGGAGGGGGGCGAATACACGATGGATCACACCGCCGGCGTCTACATGATGGATGCCGAAAGCAATTTCGTGGGCACGCTCGACATGCATGAGCCGCGCGAGACCCGATTGCAGAAGCTCCGGCGTTTGGCGGGGGGTAGCGCATGAACGATTATGTGATGATGACGCCCACTGTCAGAGGTGCCTTTGGGGCTTCTGCGATGCTCATCTCAGCGAGCGCCGCGACAGCGGCGCTGATAGTCGCTTCGGAGTAGATGGATTTGGATTTCACGTTTGTCGGTCTACTAACGGTGTTTGCTGCGGGGGCGATCTCCTTTCTTTCGCCGTGCGTTCTGCCCCTTGTTCCCGGCTATATTTCGTTCGTCACTGGTGGCGCACGCATGGAGCCTGCTGTTCAAAATCGTCTGAGGGCAAACTGGCAGGCTCTCGTCAACAGTCTTTATTTTGTCCTCGGGTTCACAACGATCTTCGTGTTGTTAGGAGCTACTGCAACTGCATTGGGGGCCTTATTTCGCTCCTACCTGTACGAAGCCAACCTAATAGGCGGCGCGGTCGTTATCATTTTCGGTGTGGTAACAACAGGTTTGGTGCCTATCCCGTGGTTTGATCGTGAAATGCGATTTCATCCCCGGCCGCACGTTGCTGGCCCTTGGACGAGCTACCTGCTTGGATTGGCCTTCGCCTTTGGCTGGACCCCGTGCATTGGGCCGGTACTAGGCTCTATTCTAACTCTTTCAGCTGCAAATGCGACTGTCGGAACCGGCGCAATCCTGTTGACTGTGTACTCCTTGGGGCTCGGAGTGCCATTTATCTTGGCAGCTCTTTTCATGCAGCGCTTCATTGCAGGCATGCCAACCTTACGTTGGGCTGGCCGATACTTACGAGTGTTAGCGGGCGTGATTATGATTGTTATGGGACTTGCCATGATGACCGGTCAACTCACGCGCTTCGCTATTTGGCTCCTGATTACTTTCCCCGCTTTGGGTCAGATCGGCTGACGATGCGTGGAGTTCTAAAATATACATTGCTCGCGGCCGCCATCGCCTTCGGAGCTGACCAGTTATCCAAGTGGTGGGCGATCCAAGTGATGGAAGGCCATACGGCAATATCCGTCACGGGCTTCTTCAACTTGATCCTGGGGCGCAACACGGGTGTCAGTTTCGGACTTTTCAACGAAGCGCCGCCTTGGCTCCTTGTCGGAATCACCCTGGCAATCGTGCTTATGCTTTTGGTATGGGCGAGCCGGGAAAGACAACCGATAACGGCCGTGGCTCTGGGCCTCATAATTGGAGGTGCCTTGGGCAATATGCTCGACCGGCTACGTCACAGCGGCGTTACCGACTTCCTCGATTTTCATATCGGAGGAATTCATTGGCCTGCCTTCAACCTTGCTGACACGGCGATCGTGCTCGGGGTTATGCTCTTATTATTCGATGCATTCAGGAGGGAAATGCGTTTCCTGACACGCCCATAGTGGCTCGGCCCAATGGAAAGATCCAAGCTCCGGCGTCTGGCAGGCAACAATCAACCCCAAAGGTGCTCTGATGGTCCCGGCCACCAGGAGCGTGATTGCAGGTATCCGTGACCCAAGCTTTGCAGGAAATAGACGTTCTGGTGATCGGCGCTGGTCAAGCGCGGCTCGCTGCCGGCTACCATCTTGCCAGAACAAAGCTTTCATTCGTAATCGTTGATCGCCATGCCCGCATTGGCGACAGTTGGCGCTGTCGCTACGATTCGCTGACCCTGTTCACCCCGCGCGCATTTAGTACGCTGCCCGGTCTTACGCTCGACGGCGATCCGGAAGGCTATCCAGCGCGAGATGAGTTTGCGGACTATCTCGAAGCCTACGCCAGCCATTTCGACCTACCCGTGCTCTCCGGAAATGGCGTGGCTCAGCTCGAACGCCAAACTGATGAGCGTTTCGCCGCGCAACTAGATGATGGCAGGCACATAATCGCCAAGGCGGTGATCGTCGCGACGGGTGCGTTTCAGGAACCGATTCTCCCAACGATCGGTACCGACTTCGACAGTGCAGTTACGCAACTGACACCGGAGAGCTATCGCAATACTGCTGACGTCCAGACTGGCACCGTTCTCGTCGTGGGAGATGGAGCAAGCGGGCGCGACATTGCGGCGGAACTGTCCCCTACCCATGACGTCGTACTGGCTGTTGGACGCGGCCGACGACTGTTTCCGGAGCGTATTTTTGGCAAGAGCACGTGGTGGTGGCTGCGCGCACTCGGCTTGATGAGAGCAAGGCCCGGTTCGGCGATAGGCCGCCTGATGCGGCGCGCCGACCCATTTCCTGACCGGGGACGCAGCCTTGGCGACCTGCAACGGATGGGCGTGGCCATCTCAGGACGCTTGGTGTCAGCAAACGGCCGAACCGCTAGCTTTTCCGATAAGTCTAAACGGGCGATTGATTCCGTCATTTGGTGCATTGGATACCGCGACGACAGCGCTTGGCTCCAGATTCCAGGCAGTACGCACTCCAACGGAAGCTTTCTGCAAGAGGGCGGGTTAGCTCCAGTACCTGGCCTCTTTCATCTAGGTCGCCCATGGCAGCGGAATCGTGCTTCAGCCCTCGTTATGGGTGCCGGCGAAGATGCTTCCGTAATTGTCGCCTTATGCGTGCAATACTGCTTCGGCGGCGATAGACGCTGATGACGATGGCCACTGGAAGGTCCGGTTTCAGGAGTGATGACCGACCACACGAGCGACTGGGACGAGGTCGGAAACTGCCGTTTGACATGCGGGGTATCGATGTCTTGCCTTATCTGAAATCCCGCGACCTGACCTTCATCTCGTCGATGTGCCCATAGGGATCGACCATGTTGCGAGCCTTCGGCATGCCGCGCGGATCGGGCGCCGGCGAGCCGTGATGGAACTCATCGCCGCGCCCATGCGGCAGCGGAAACACCCCTTCCCGTGATCCGATACTCGACAGTTCCGCCGACATGTCGATCAGGTCGTGAGCGACGATATGCACGACCTCGCCCTCGCGCTGCACCTTGCCCTTCACGCCGATCATGCCGGAGCCGAGCACCGTGCGGCGGTATTTCTCGAAGATCTTGGTCCAGACCACGAGATTGGCGACGGCGGTCTCGTCCTCGAGCGTGATGAACATCACGCCCTTGGCGGATCCCGGCCGCTGGCGGACAAGGACGAGGCCGACGACATGGACCCAGCGCCGATCGCGACCGACGACGGCCTCAGCGCAGGTGATGATGCGCTGCCGCGCAAGGTCCGGCCGGAGGAATGAGAGAGGATGCCGGCGCAATGTCAGTCCGACATGGCCGTAGTCCTCGACAACCTCCATGCCGGCCGTCATGGCGCGCAGCGACACGACGGGTTCGGCCTGTTCGGGCAGGACCTCCGCATCGCGACGGGCTGCGGCGACAAAAAGTGGAAGCGGCTCGTCGCGCAATGGCTTGATCGCCCAGAGCGCCTCGCGACGGGCGAGCCCGAGCGCGGGTCGGAAGGCGTCGGCTTCGGCAAGCTCAACCAGAGCGGCGGCTGGAATGCCGGCACGACGCCAGAGATCGTCGACGGAGGCAAATGGCCGATCCTCGCGGCAGGAGACCAGACGCGCGGCCTCGGCATTGCCTAGCCCCTTGACCATGCGGAGGCCAAGCCGGACGGCAAAGCGGCTGTCATCGTCGGTCGGCTCGAGTGTGCAGTCCCAACGGGACGCGTTGATACAGACGGGGCGTATTTCGACGCCATGCTCACGGGCGTCGCGCACAATCTGGGCCGGTGCATAGAATCCCATTGGCTGAGCATTGAGGAGTGCTGCGCAGAAGGCATCCGGATGCCAGCACTTCACCCAGGATGACGCATAGGCGATCAGGGCAAATGAGGCCGCATGGCTTTCGGGGAAGCCATAGGAGCCAAAGCCTTCGAGCTGCCGGAAGGTGCGTTCGGCGAAATCACGGTCATAGCCATTGTCGACCATGCCGTTGATCAGCTTCTCCCCGAACTTCGACACGCCACCCGTATGCTTGAAGGTGGCCATGGCGCGGCGCAGCTGGTCGGCTTCGCCGGCGGTGAACCCCGCGCATTCGATCGCGACCCGCATAGCCTGTTCCTGAAACAACGGCACGCCCAATGTCTTTCCGAGCACGGCCTCGAGCTCGGGCTTGGGATAGCTGACCTCCTCCCTGCCCTCGCGCCGACGGAGATAGGGATGGACCATATCGCCCTGGATCGGTCCGGGCCGGACAATCGCGACCTCGATGACGAGATCGTAGAAGGTGCGCGGCCTGATGCGCGGCAGCATGGCCATCTGAGCGCGGGACTCGATCTGGAAGGTGCCTAGGGTGTCGGCCTTGCGGATCATCGCATAGGTGCGCGGATCTTCGGCAGGGATCGTGGCGAGGTCGAGTTGAATGCCCTTGTGTTCGGCGAGAAGATCGAAGGCGCGGCGCATGCACGACAGCATGCCGAGCGCCAGCACATCGACCTTCATGAACTTCAACACGTCGATATCGTCCTTGTCCCATTCGATGACCTGGCGGTCTTCCATGGCCGCCGGCTCGATCGGAACAAGCTCGTCCAGCCGGTCGCGGGTCAGGACGAAACCGCCGGGATGCTGCGACAGATGCCGCGGCGTGCCGACAAGCTGATGTGCCAGTTCGAGCCCAAGCCGCAGGCGCCGGTCACCCATATTAAGGTTGAGGTTTTCGGCGTGTTTCTGCTCGACACCCTCCGACCAGCCCCAGACCTGTGACGACAGAGTCTTGGTCAAGTCCTCGGGCAGGCCAAGCGCCTTACCAACATCGCGCAGGGCGCCCTTGGCGCGATAGCGGATCACGGTGGAGCACAGGGCGGCACGATCCCGCCCATAGGTCTCATAGACCCACTGGATCACCTCTTCGCGGCGTTCATGCTCGAAATCAACATCGATGTCGGGCGGCTCGCGCCGTTCCTCGGAGACGAAGCGTTCGAACAGCAGATCGTTGCGGTCGGGATCGACCGAGGTGACGCCGAGCACGAAACAGACCGCCGAGTTCGCCGCCGATCCCCTGCCCTGGCAGAGAATGCCCTTCGAGCGGGCGAAGCGCACGATGGCATTCACGGTCAGAAAGTAGGGCGCATACTCCAGCTTCTCAATCAGGCGCAGCTCATGTTCGAGATTGCCCCTTACCTTGTCCGGTAGGCCTTCCGGATAGCGTTCGACCGCGCCTTCCCAAGTGAGCTTTTCCAGAGCCTGCTGTGGGGTCAGGTCCGGGAAGAGCTTTTCCTCCGGGTATTGGTAAGCGAGCTCGTCGAGCGAGAATTTGCAGCGTTCCATGATCTCGATCGTTCGGGAAAGAGCTTCAGGATAGCGCCCGAAGAGGCGATGCATTTCCTCGGGCGGCTTGAGGTAGCGGTCAGCAAAGCGCTCGCGGCGATGACCGAGCTCGTCGATGGTGACGTTGTGGCGGATCGCCGCCACCACATCTTGCATGACCTGCCGAGACGGCTCGTGGAACAGCACGTCATTGGAGACGACGGTTGGCACGCGCGCTATGGTCGCCATGTTGGACAGCTCCCAGAGACGCATCTGATCGTTCGGGCGCCGGCGCAGGGTCAGCGCCATATAGGCACGGTCACCGAAAGCTTCGCGCAGGCGGCGCAGATGGAGGGCACAGGTCTCGTCGGCAACGTCGGGCACGAGAACCGCGATCATTCCCTCGCCATAAGTAAGCAGATCGGGCCATTCGAGATGGCACTTGCCCTTGCCGGCCCGTTTCTTGCCGAGCGACAGCAGCCGGCAAAGCCGCGCGTAAGCCGGGCGATCGGTCGGATAGACCAACACCGACAAGCCATCGGCAAGATCGAGGCGGCAGCCGACGATCAGTCGAACGCCGGTGCTGCGCGCCGCTTCGTGGGCCCGAACGATGCCGGCGAGCGAATTGCGATCGACGATGCCAAGCGCGGAAATCCCCATGGCAGCTGCCTGCGCGAACAGTTCCTCGCTGGAGCTTGCGCCGCGCAGGAAGGAGAAATGGCTGGTCACCTGCAATTCGGCGTAAGCAGGCCCACTCATGCGAAGATCCCGTGCAGGAACCATTTCTGCGAGCCGCTGTCATCATGTTCGCCGTCGCCGGAGCGAAACAGCCAGTAGCGCTCGCCGCCATCGTCCTCGACGCGGAAGTAATCGCGCACCGTGGTCATTTCGGCATCGCGTTTCCACCACTCGCCACGGATTCTCTCCGGCCCGTCGGCGCGCCGCACACGCCGGCGTATGCCGCGCCAGGTGAACCAGACGGGCGGATGATCGGGGAGAAGCGCCATGGTCTCGACCGGCTCCGGTCGGGGCAGCAGCCGCGGCGGTCGCGGCCAGTCGCCCTCCCATGTCGCGCCGGTTTCCGGCGACAAGGCCGGTATGCGCGCAACCGAGCGTTCCGGCACATCGCTCTGGACCGGGGTAAAGCGATAGAGCCGGTTGCCGCCGACGCGATTGGCCAGCACGTCGACCAGATCGGAGACGTCGGGCTCGGCCGCTTCCACGAGGGAGGAGATTGTCTGGCGATCGCGCACTGGTTCGGTCTCGATCGCGACCAGCACCATGATCTCGATGCCGAAACCCGGATCGATCGTATCGATCTTGTCGCGCAGCAGCCGCGTCAGGCGTTTGGCGTCGCGCACCGGCTGCGCCATGCCGACGCGGATGAACTGCATGGTGTTATCGACACGGTGGAACAGGAGATCGAGCCGGCGCGCGCCGAGACCGCGCTGTTCGAGCTCGAGGCAAAGCGCATCGACCAGCTTGCCGATGTAACGGGCAATGGTGTCGGCCGCGCCGATCGGCTCGCCGAAGACGCGACGGACCTCGACCAGTTCGGGCGAGCGGATCGGATCGACGGGTTCGGCGACCAGGCCGAGCGCCTGATCGAGACGGCGGCCAATCTCAGGGCCGAAGCGCAGGGCAAGCGGCGCGCGCGGCTGATCCATCAGGTCGCCGATCGTCTCGAAACCGAGCGTGCGCAGGCCGGTGACGGTTTGACCGTCAAGGCGCAGCGCTGCCAGAGGCAACGGCCGCAGGAGCATCTCGTTATCGCCGGGGGCAATAACGGCACTCTGCCGGCGCAGGAAACGCGCAGCCGCATGGGCAGCGCCCCATGTATCGGCAATCGCCGCCCGCGCCTCGACTCCAGAGGCCGCGAACTTCTGCACCATGGCCTCGAGCATCATGGCCTCGCCACCATGAAGATGGTCAGCGCCTGTCGTGTCGATAACCAGACCGTCGGGCGGATCGGCTGCAACGACGGGCGAGATCCGCTGCAAAGCCCACAGCGCCAGCCTGTCCAGTCCCTCGCGGTCGGCCGCCGGATCGGCGTCGATCACGATCAAGCCCGGAACGAGCGCCTGCGCCTTGGCGACAGCCATGCCGATACCGACGCCAAGCGCCTGGGCATTGGCATCGAGGGCGGTAATGGTTCTGCGGCGGCCGGTGCGACCGGCGAGGACGAGCGGCGCCTCAGGCGGAGGCGACGCGTCGCCCGACTTCCTTCTGAGGCGGTCTGTCGGCCACCTTGGAAGGAAGAGCGATACGACCCTTGGCATCGCAAGCCTCCACTTCAAAATCTGCGCTTTCTCCGGCGCGGCATCGGATCAGCTCGACCAGCCAGCGGGCCCGGCCGAGACCAGGCACTGGCAGGGGAGCCGTGGGAAGGACCGAAACCCGCCAGCGCGTGACGCTCGCCGTCGGCTGCCCGAAGTCGCCGGCTTCCGTCTGTCGTCGCCAGCGGCGAACCGCCAGCCCGACCGTATCGGAGCCTTCCGCCGCCAGTTGCAGGCGACGGGATGCAGTCATGGACAAATGGGCTGTCTCGGCGACGACCGCGCCGAGCCCGCCATGGCGCAGCCCTTCCTCGAAACAGGCGAGCAGCGCCTTCTCGTCGCCGGCCTCGACATGGATCACCCGGTCGGGCTTGAGGCCGGCCTGCGCGATCGCCGGCGCGAAGAGATCGGACCGGGTCACGACCCAAAGCACCTTGCCCTTCGTGCGGGCGGCGATGCCTGCCGCGAACATCGCCGCGGCCGCGCCGTCGACGGCGCCATTGCCGCCACCGGCGATCTCATGCAGGCATCCGAGCCCCAGCCCGCCGCCCGGCAGTCGCCGGTCGATGTCGGGCAACCCGAACGGCAGGACCTCGCGCACGCGGCCAGCACCGCTCTCCAGGTGCGCAATGCGCTCCTGAAGCTGGGCGATAACAGGGTTTGCCGCGCGATCGGCCATAAAAATCCGGTTCTCCTGAGGGCTTTTCAACGCCCTTGGGCGCTGTTATGTTCATTATTTGTTCCGTTTCCTTTAGTGAGTCAATCGGGCTCCTGCGAGAGTCTATCCGGCGTAGTTGGGGACGTAACGGCAAGCAACGTGGCAGTATTGGCCGATTGTCGTTGAATCTGAGGGTGATAGGAGCGGGACGGCATGCAGGCGGCGCATCTGGAAAAATTGAACGAGGGTCAACGCGCCGCGGTCGTCCATGGCATCGACCTTCCGGTGGGAAAGACCGCCGGACCACTGCTGATCATCGCCGGCGCTGGCTCCGGCAAGACCAACACGCTCGCGCACCGTGTCGCGCAGCTGATAATTTCCGGCGCCGATCCCCGGCGCATCCTGCTGATGACCTTCTCGCGGCGAGCAGCATCCGAGATGGGAAAGCGGGTCGAGCGCATCTGCGCCAAGGTGCTCGGCGACAAGGCCGGCATCATGACCGACGCCCTTGCCTGGTCTGGCACTTTCCACGGCATCGGCGCGCGTATCCTGCGCGAATATGCCATTGAGCTCGGCCTCGATCCGCAGTTCACCATTCATGACCGCGAGGATTCCGCCGACCTGATGAACCTCGTCCGGCACGATCTCGGCTTCTCGAAGACCGAGAAACGGTTTCCGGCCAAGGGAACGTGCCTGTCGATCTATTCGCGCACAGTGAATGCCGAGGCCCCGCTGGATGAGGTGCTGCGGGCCAACTATCCGTGGTGTGCGGCATGGGAGAAGGAACTGCGCGAGCTCTTCGCCGGATATGTCGAGGCCAAGCAGATCCAGAACGTCCTCGATTACGACGATCTGCTGCTCTACTGGGCGCAGACCATGGGCGACGCCACGCTCGCCGACGAGATCGGCGGCAAGTGGGACCATGTTCTCGTCGACGAATATCAGGACACCAATCGCCTGCAGGCGACTATCCTGACCGGATTGAAGCCAGCCGGCCGTGGCCTCACCGTCGTCGGCGACGACGCCCAGTCCATCTATTCCTTCCGCGCAGCCACTGTCAGGAACATTCTCGATTTCCCGAATGAGTTCTCGCCGCCGGCAGAGGTGGTCACGCTGGATCGCAATTACCGCTCCACGCAGCCGATCCTCGCCGCCGCCAATGGCGTGATCGGACTGGCGAAAGAGAGATCCACCAAGAACCTCTGGACCGACCGGCCGTCGAACGAGCGGCCGCGCCTCGTCACCGTGCGCGATGAGGCCGATCAGGCAAAGTTCGTCGCCGACGAGGTGCTGGAGAACCGCGAAACCGGAATGCGGCTGAAGGACCAGGCTGTGCTGTTTCGCGCCAGCCATCACAGCGGATCGCTCGAGGTCGAGCTGACGCGACGCAATATCCCTTTCGTCAAGTTCGGCGGCCTCAAATTCCTCGACAGCGCGCATGTGAAGGACATGCTGGCCGCGCTCCGCTTTGCGCAGAACATGCGCGACCGTGTTGCCGGCTTCCGGCTCATGCAACTGCTCCCCGGTGTCGGGCCATCAACCGCGCAGACCGCGCTCGATGCGATTGCCGCCAGCGCCGATCCGATCGACACGCTCGACCGTCTCTCCTGCCCTGCCCGGGCGCAGGCCGAATGGCCGGGTTTCGTCGAGCTCCTCGACGGGTTGCGCTCCGGCTCTTCCGGCTGGCCAGCCGAGATCGGACAGTTGCGGGCATGGTATGAGCCGCATCTGGAACGCCTGCATGAGGATTTCGAGATGAGGCGGGCAGACCTGCTTCAGCTTGAGGACATAGCCGCAGGATATCCCAACCGCGAGCGCTTCCTCACCGAACTGACGCTTGATCCTCCTGACGCCACATCCGGACAGGCCGGCGTGCCGCTGCTAGACGAGGACTATCTGATCCTCTCCACCATTCATTCCGCCAAGGGGCAGGAATGGAAGTCCGTCTTCGTGCTCAACACCGTCGACGGCTGCATTCCCTCCGACCTTGGCGCCGGCACATTGGACGAGATCGAGGAGGAACGCCGTCTGCTCTACGTCGCCATGACACGGGCGAAGGACAGCCTCAATCTCGTCGTGCCACAGCGCTTCTTCACCCATGGCCAGTCCTCGACCGGCGACCGGCATGTCTATGCCTCGCGAACACGCTTCATTCCGGGTAATCTGGTCGAGCTGTTTGAATGCCGCGCCTGGCCGGTGGTGGCAGCTGGAGCGAGCATCAATTCTGGGCCGCGGCAGGTTCGCCTCGATGTCGGCGCGCGGATGCGCGGCATGTGGCGGTAGAGAGGAGATGCGCCGATTTGTAACCTCTATAACCTCACGACGACGAGGGATGCCGTCATGGAGTTCACCAAGGCCTTTGCCGACAAGGCCGGCTGGAACGAGCCCTCGCTCGATGTCTATCCCGGCACGCTCGCACCGATCGTGCGTGTCGGCGAGGACGGCAAGCGCGAGATCGCCAGCGCCACCTGGGGCATGCCGACCCCGCCCGCTTACATCAAAGGCAAATACGATCCTGGCGTCACCAATATCCGCAACGTCAATTCCCCGCATTGGCGGCGCTGGCTTGGGCCGACGAGCCGTTGCGTCGTTCCCTTCACCTCGTTTGCCGAACCCGATCCGGCCAGCAAGGTCGAGGGCGGCCGCGTGCCGAACGCCTGGTTTGCACGCAACAAGGACCGACCTTTGATGTTCTTCGCCGGATTCTGGACGCCATGGAAAGGCGTCAAGAAAGTCCGAGACGGTGAGCGGGAGTTCGAGCTCTACGGCTTCCTGACCACTTCGCCCAATGAGATTGTCAGCCCGATCCACCAGAAGGCGATGCCGGCAATCCTGACCACGCCTGAGGAGGTCGATCTCTGGCTGACCGGCGACTGGAATGAGGTGAAGCACCTGCAGCGGCCACTGCCCGGCAACATGCTGATCGTGGTCGAGCCGCCAGCGAAGCCGAAAGGCGACCTGCTGGTCTGAACGGAGCCATGGTGACGGCAGAAGATCATTGCGAGGACGAGAAAAGCGATGCTGACGCACACGTCCGCAAGGTCATTCACGTCGATATGGATGCCTTCTATGCCTCGGTCGAGCAGCGGGATAATCCCGAACTTCGTGGCAAGCCGGTAGCGGTCGGCGGCTCGGCCGCGCGCGGTGTCGTCGCCGCCGCAAGCTATGAGGCCCGCGCCTTCGGCGTGCGTTCGGCCCTCCCTTCCGTGACAGCAAAGCGCCGCTGTCCCGAGCTGATATTCGTGAAGCCTCGGTTCGAGGTCTATCGCGCCGTGTCGGCCAAGATCCGCGAAATTTTCGCCGAGCATACCGACCTGATCGAGCCGCTGTCGCTGGACGAGGCCTATCTCGACGTCACCGAGAACAAGCAGGGCATTCCGATCGCGACCGAGATTGCAACGATCATTCGCGCCCGCATCAAGGAGGTCACCGGCCTCAATGCCTCGGCAGGCATTTCCTATTGCAAGTTCCTGGCGAAGATGGCGAGCGACCTGAACAAGCCGAACGGGCAAGCCGTTATCACGCCGAAAGCCGGTCCGGACTTCGTCGCCAATCTCCCCGTGAAGAAATTCCACGGCGTCGGCCCAGCGACTGCCGCCAAGATGGAGCGGCTCGGCATCGTCACCGGCACGGACCTGCGCGCCAAGCCGCTGGAGTTCCTGCAGGCGAATTTCGGGAAGTCAGGAAGCTGGTATTACCGCATCTCGCGGGGCATCGACGAGCGGCCGGTTCAGCCAAACCGGGAACGAAAGTCGGTCGGAGCGGAAGACACCTTCGCGGAGGACATTTTCGAACTCGCAGCAGCGCGCGCCGAGATCGGGCCATTGGTCGAGAAGGTCTGGCGCCATTGTGAGGCAAAGGCGCTCCACGGGAGAACGATTACGCTGAAAGTGAAGTATACGGACTTCCAGCAAATCACCCGCAGTCGGACTACGAGCCTGCCCTTCGGAACGGCTGCCGAGGTACATGAACTCGCCGGTAGCCTTCTTGATCCGCTGTTCCCGACTGATAAGGGAATCCGGCTGATTGGCGTTACGATATCGTCGTTTGGCAACGATCTACGGACCACGCCGTGTCAGCTTAGTTTACTCGTTTAGTCCGCGTCAGGAACGGCCGTCCGATAGGGGAGAGGACCCCGTGGGCCTTCACTTTCAACAGCCCTGCTCAATCAATGGGGACGTCCCCCCCGTTCCGACTTTGCAGCCTGCGGAATGCGTCAATCATAGATAGACAAATCTCGTGGTGGGCAAAGTTCGAGTCGCATTGACTTTAATTGTATGCCATAATGTCAACTATGAGTCGACAGACAGAGACAAAGCTAAAGACGCTTCTGCGCGAAGTCCCCCCTGGTTTCCTGGTGGATTCGGGGTGGATGAACCGCCATGCGATCTCGCGGCAGTCCGTTTCAGGCTATGTCAAACAGGGCTGGCTCGAGCCGGTCATGACGGGGGTCTACCGCCGACCATTCTCCTCAGACGCCAATCCAGAAGCTGTCGGCGGCTGGAAAATCCCCCTGCTCTCTGCGGTTTGGCTCATGGAGCACAAATTCCATGTCGGTGGGGCCACCTCGCTCTCTTTGCGAGGACATAGCCACTATCTGTCGTTTGGCGGCGAGTTTCCCCTCTATCTCTACGGATCCGATATCCCGAGATGGCTGTCGAAGCTGCGAACGGACGCCGATGTGAAGACCAGGAGCACTGTCTTGTTCGGCGACGGATCGACCGGCGTTGAAAACGCCGACTTCGACCTTTCCGACGACACAGACCCGGAGTTGGCACAAAGTCCATGGCGCTGGCCAATGCCGATGTCCTCACCCGAGCGCGCGATCCTCGAAATGCTCGACGAGGTCCCGACGGAGGAGAGCTTCCATAAGATCGATGTCGTCTTCGAAAGCCTCGCAAATCTGCGCCCGAGATTGCTGGCGACACTCCTCACCCTATGCCGAAGCGTCAAAACCAAGCGCCTCTTTTTCGTGTTTGCCGACAAGCACAATCATGCCTGGCGCCAGCACATCGACATCTCGTCCATCAATCTCGGCAAGGGCGACCGAGCGCTGACACCGGGCGGGCGGCTGCACCCCATCTACCGCATCACAATCCCGGCCGACTTGATGCCGAAGGAAATCCCGAATGGCCCGTGAACACTACATGCGCCAGGTCGATCTCCTGGTACGGACCCTTCCATTCATCGCTCGCTACGACGCCTTCGCCCTGAAGGGCGGGACAGCGATCAACCTCTTTTATCGCGACATGCCGCGGCTCTCGGTGGACATCGACCTGACCTATCTGCCGATCGAAGACCGTGAAACGACCCTGAAAAACATCGACACGACACTTGAGCACATCCGCGAAGATCTGATGCGCAATCTGCGCGGTGTGAACGTCCAGAGGATCGCAGGAGGTGGCAACAACGACACCCGCCTCCTCGTCCGGCAGGGAAACGCCGAAATCAAGGTCGAGACCTCTCCGGTCGCCAGAGGTACCGTCCATGCGCCCCAACGGCGCCGGGTGAGCGAAAAAGTCGAGGAGACGTTCGGCTTCGCCGAAATGCAGGTTGTCTCGTTCGAAGACCTGTTTGGCGGCAAGCTGCATGCGGCGGTTGACCGGCAGCATCCGCGCGACCTGTTTGACGTGAAGCTGCTCTATCAGAACGAGGGGCTGACCGACGCGCTGTTTCGGACCTTCCTGATTTATGTCGCGAGCTCTGGGCGCCCCCCGCACGAACTGGTCAGGCCTTCGCTCGTGGAACTCGACGAGGCCTTCGTCAAGGAGTTCGAAGGGATGACGGTCGAGCCCGTCAGCCTCGACGATCTAAAAGCAACGAGAAGCCGGATGACAGCGGATATTCTGGCAAAGCTCGACGACAGGGCGATAAGCTTCCTGCTTTCGCTCCACGACGGCGAACCTGATTTCGAAGCTATCGGGCTGCCAAAAGCTGCGGAGTTACCGGCAGTGCGCTGGAAGCTTCTAAATCTGCAGAAATTGAAAGACCAAAACCCCGCAAAACACGCCGAGCAGCGGCGTGAGATCGAGAACATCGTCGCGGACATGCGCTAGGATTTCTCGGGGATCTGCGTAACTGAAACGGATCATATGGCTGATAGATACAAGTGCTTCGCAGAACTTACTGCCAACGAGAGGCTCGGGATCGACTATCGCATATGTGTGGAAGATCGTGGCGCTCAACTGGTGGTCTTTGCGCCCCATGGCGGATGGATCGAACCGAACACCTCGGAAATCGCCGAGGCTGTCGCCGGACTCGACTTTTCTTTCTACGCCTTCGAGGGTCTAGAAAATCGGCCTCATACCGATCTCCATATAACCTCCCACCGCTTCGACGAACCAACGGCCATTGATATTGTCGGACGATGCCACTACGCAGTCGCGATCCACGGGCGAAAGGTAAGCGGTGTTCTCAGGCCACGGCCTTGAGTGGCGCGGGGGCGTATGCCCAAGGCAGTAGCTCGTCGAGTTGGCTTTGCGGATGGCCTGCGACGATGCGGGTGATGACGTCGGCGAGGTAGGCATGCGGGTCGACGCCGGTGAGCTTCGCGGTTTCGATGAGCGAGGCAATCGTCGCCCAATGCTCGCCACCGCCGTCGGAGCCGGCGAAGAGCGCGTTCTTCCGATTGAGGGCGATTGGCCTGATCGAGCGTTCGACAACGTTGGAGTCGATCTCGACGCGGCCGTCGTCGAGGAAGCGGCCAAGTCCAGTCCAGCGCGCGAGCGCGTAGCGCATTGCTTCCGCGAGCTTGCTCTTCTGACTGACCAGCGCGAGCTTCTCGCGCAGCCATGGCTGGAGGGCGTCGATGACGGGACGGCTTCTCTCTTGGCGCGCGGTTCGCCGCTCTTCGGGAGAGCGTCCTCGTATCTCGCTCTCGATCCTGTAGAGCTCGGCGATGCGCTGGAGTGCCTCGGTAGCAATCGGCGCGGGTCCGGACTGCGCCAGTTCGTAGAACTTGCGCCGGACATGCGCCCAGCAGAAGGCGAGGCTCACGGCGTTGCGCTCGGCCAGCGCCTTGTACCCGGCGTAGCCGTCGACCTGCAGGATTCCGACGAAGCCCTGAAGGTGCCGCAATGGCTGCTCGGCCTTGCGGTCGGGCGCATAGAGATAGGCGACGCCGGGCGGATCGATCCCGCCCCAGGGGCGATCGTCGCGCGCATAGGCGAACAGCTGACCCGTCTTGGTGCGGCCGCGCCCGGGATCGAGCACCGGCGCCGTCGTCTCGTCGGCGAAGAGCTTGCCGGACGCCTTCAGACGCTCGAACAGCCGCTCGTGGACCGGGCGGAGCAGGAAGGCTGCCTTGCCGACCCAGTCGGCAAGCGTCGAACGATCCAGATTCACGCCCTGGCGGGCATAGATCTGGGACTGGCGATAGAGGGGAAGGTGGTCGGCGTACTTGCTGACCAGCACATGCGCGACGGTCGCTTCGGTCGGGATGCCCCCTTCAATGAGGCGCGCCGGCGCGGGCGCCTGCACCACGATCTCCTCGCAGCTCCGGCAGGCGTATTTCGGGCGGCGCGTGACGATGACGCGGAACTGGGCCGGCACGAAGTCGAGGCGCTCGGAACGATCCTCCCCCATGACGTGCAGCATTCCCTTGCAGCAGGGGCAGGCCTTGTCCTCGATGTCGACGACCTGCTCGATACGCGGCAGGTGGGCCGGCAGGGCGCCCCGGTTGGCGCGGCGCTTTTTGGCGTGAGCCTCGCGCTTCGCAAGATCACTCCCGTCCTCCGCCGCGAAGCCCTCGGCCTCGACCTGCTCGGCCTCTTCGAGACCCAGCAGCAGCTGCTCGACGGGCAGACTCTCGGCCCTGCGGCCGAAGCGGTGACGCTGTAGTTCCTTGATGATCTGGCGCAGCCGATCGTTCTCGGCGCGCTCGGCCGCGAGCATCGCCTGAAGGGCGATAGGATCGTTGGTTTGAGGCTCGGCCGGATTGCTCACGAAGCCGATTCAATCATGCATTCCAATGCTTTGCCAGTGTCCTCGGTCGCCCGCGGAATCAACTTGCCGCGACCGGCACACGCGTCTCGCGGGCATCATGTACACGCCGCCAGTCCAACCCTTCCAGGAGCGCCTGCAACTGTGCCGCCGTCAATCTCACCATGCCATCCGTGATCGCCGGCCAGACGAACTTCCCGTCCTCCAGACGCTTCGCCAGCAGGCACACGCCGGTACCGTCGAAGTAGACCAGCTTGACCCGGTCGGCGCGCTTGGCCCTGAAGACGTAGATCGCGCCGGAGAACGGATCGGCCGCCATCGTCTCGCGCACCAGCGCCGCCAGGCCGTCAGCTCCCTTGCGGAAGTCCACCGGCTTCGTCGCGATCATGACGCGCACGGCGCCGGTCGGGCCGATCACGACGCACCCTTCAATGCACGGATCACCGCCGCGACCGTCCTGGCGTCGGCGCCACGGCCGACCCGCATGGCAACGCCGTCAATCTCTAGCTCGATCACGCCGACGTCGCGCGGGGCCTTCCGCCTCCGCTGCTTCGCCGGCCGCGTGGCCAACTCCGACTTCGCCTCCGCGACCACCGCCGGAACAAACAACGGTTCGGGCACCAGCGGTTCGACCAACGGCACACGTGCGGCACGACGCCAGGCGAACAGCTGCTGCGGGGACAAGGCATGTCGTCGCGCTACCGCGCTCACCGTCTCGCCCACCTCGTAGCTTTCCGCCACAATCCGCGCCTTCTCCTCGGGCAACCATTCGCGCCGCCGGCCGGAACCTGTGAACACCTCGAACCGCCGCGTGGGCTCGGGATCCCTGGACTTAAGCGTAAGCTCTGAAATCGTCATATGTCGAAGCCCTCAAAGGCTACGAACATCGTGGCTCACGACCATGCGCGAAAGGTGGCGCCGGAACAGCGCTTACGGCGAAAGGACAATGGGGACGAGTCAGTTTGGCTGGGCGGACGTGATGCCGAACTACGCGATGCAATCGGCAGTTCGCTGCGCAAAGCCGGTTTTGATGCTGATTTCAATCAGATGCTTCCGGGAACAGAGCTGACGAACATCTGCAATCGAACTCTTTCTCGTAAGGGAGTCCAACTCGAACTTCCGCGATCACTGCGGCGGAAACTAGCTAGAGACACAAGTTTGCGCGAGACGTTCTGCGAGGCCGTTCGATGCGGATTGCCGTCGACGTGAACCTCTATGTGCTCTCTGGCCTCAAATCGCGCGCATTACGCGGAGCCATCCCGCAGCGCAACCAGCACGTTGCCCTATTCCGCCTCGACATAAGTTACATAAAAGCCCTTGACCATCCGATGCTCTTGCATTCGCTCCCCCAGCGAGAAACCGTTCATCTTACGAGGTGTCGGCTGGAAGATATCCAATCCTCGATCCAGCACCATCTTCCAGCCAGTGTCCGTGGTGATGTCGCGTGCATGGATCGTTCCGGTCCCGTCGAACGCCCATGTAAAATCAACGCCTGTGCCTGTGCAGGCCTCGGCGATCCCATCCAGACATTCCCGCTGCTCCTGAATGTTCCCATCATCAGGAGCGGTGACGAGATGCACTGCGACCTGATCCTCGGGCTGTTTACGCCGGATCAGCATCTCAACGAGTTCCATCACGTTACGCGCCTGATGGAACTTCCGGATATAAGGATCAGTGATGATGATCCTGGTCGCACCATCCGTCCACGGACCAAAGATCTTGTCGAAACTGATGCCCTTGCGGTTTTCAGCGAAAACGACATGTCCAGGCTTCGGAACAGACGCAGGGACAACGGCAACAGCAGGTGCTTGAGAAGTGGCTGGCGTTGTAGACTGATGCACGGGATCCGGCGTGGTCGCAGATTGCCCCCCACTGTCATCTCCATCGCCGGTCGATCGGCGATGGTAGAAGTGGGGAAACTCTTCTTCCTCCAGCGTGGTGACAGCGCGCTTTGCGCCATCCGAGGCGATGTAGTGGAAGTCCGCGTCCTCGAAGGTGCTGTCGATCCGCAGCAGCTGGTCCTTCACCCGCTTGCGGCATTCAATCGCAAACCGCAGCAGCTCTTCAACTTCGGCTTCTGTCTCGCCACCATTCGGGAAAATCAGCTTCAGCAGGCCTGACATGGTCTTGTTGATCGCCGCACGATCGCGGATGTGAGTCTGAACCGGAACGGTGAAGAACCGATCCGGCCGGTGCGAGAAGTCCTCGGCACGCAGATGGCGCAGGATTTCGGCCAGGTAGTCGACGATGAACCCATAGCCGGATGTGAACATTTCGCCCCGGATGATATCGACCTCCCATCCGGGCAGATAGGCGTGCAGCCGATCAATAAAGGCGCTGTCGTGGAACTGCGGCGGCAGAGCCTCGAACAGGTCGGTATTCTTCAGCATCCAAGGCACGTTATGGTCAGTGTTACCGACGAATGCGAAGCTGGCCTCGGCGCCCATCGGATTTACACCGCGCGAGAACTGCTTGTTCGCCATGTAGTTCTTCATGATGTCGACGAGCGCCTTGTTGGCCGTCTTCTCGCGGCCTGCGAACTCATCAAAGGCCACGACGTCCCAATAGCCGACCAACCCGATCCGCCCATTGGAGTTGTTCACGAAGAGCTTGGGAACCGTGACTTCGCCGCCCGAGATCAGCTGACCATGGGGCGAAAACTCGGAATAGATATGCGATTTGCCCGTCCCCTTGGGACCAAGCTCGATAAGGTTGTAGTTGCGCTCGACGAAGGGGATCAGGCGCAGCAGCTGCAAAAGTTTTGACCTGCGCCCGAACAGGGACGGATCGAAGCCGATGCTCTGCATCAGCAGATCGATCCATTCCTCGGTAGTGAACTTGTCCCGCGTCTCGCGATAGCCGTCATAGTCGACGCGGGCGATCTGGATCGGCTTCAGCGTGTCGATGATCCAGGGGGAAATCCGGTTGTCTTCCGAGAACTCGTACTGCACATCGGCGATGCACCAGATACCCGTTACCAGCAGTTTCGGATGCGCCTTGACCGTGGCGCTGTCGATCGCGACCCGCTTAATCCCGAGGTTTTCGAAGACCGCCTCATAAGCATCGGTCTTTTCGTTCAGCGCCACGCTGACCTGATCGATGACCTTGTAGCGGCTGCGCTCCTTTATCGTCGACTGGACCAAGCCCGCTTCCGAGCGATGGACATAATGTTTACGCAGGATGTCCTTGACCGTTTCGATGCCCGTCGCGATCGAAGCTTCGTCGTCGGTGGCGCAATATTGGCCGAGCAGATATTCGAGCACATAGGTGGGGACGATGGCATTGCCCTTCACGGCCTTCACCAGGTCCTTGCGGACCACGAAACCGGCAAAATGCTCGTTGATCTTGTCATCAAGGGTCGACATCGGCACCTCAGAAATCGAAATCTGTGCTAATCCCGCGTTTCAGCAGCAGCGGCTGCGAAGCGTGATCTTCGAAATGGCTGGTCTTGCCGATGCGCGTACGCAGCTTCAGGAAGACTGTCTGATTGTTATAGGCGTCTGCCGCCTTGGACAGCAGGAAGCTCCGCGATAGCTCACGCTCGCGCGGATTCTCGGACGCGAAATCGAATTCCAGCTCGGCTTCGTCAGAGATGAGCGTTCCATCGTCGGCAAAGAGGGCTGCATGCACCTGCCGGGGCTGCTGCTTCTCGGTAACTGGCTCTGCCTGATAGAAGGTGACCTGGATCTGACCCGTGGTGATCTGAGCACGGGGTGGCGGAATGATCTGCACCGAAACCTGTCCGACATCCTCCTTACGCTGCTTGCCGACACGCAGGACCGGTAGGACGATCTCCTGCAGGCTCGCCCCGCCATGGACAAAGCGGCTGCCTGATCCTTTGACCCGCAGGCGGTTGATAGAGTTCGGGATCAGAATGTCCTGCTCACCTTCCAGCCCAAGCTGTGCGGCAGAGAACTTCTTCATGCCGCCACTGCTGTTAAGGCCTCGGCCGATGACGAAGCGCCGGTTTCGTGTAACGATCTCGCCTTCCGGCTCGCTCAGCGCGAAGCCGCTCTCTTCCAGAGCCTTGTGTTGCCACAAGAAGCCGTGATCGGCGGTGATCAGGATGTTCGAGAAGTTGGCCGAGGTCAGCTTCCGCACCAGCTTCACCAGATCCTCGATGGCAGTCTCTGCCGCAGCGGGGACATTTTCCTCGGTGGTGAGCTTATCGCCAATCGCGTCGATCTGGTTGTGATACAGATAGAGGACATCATGATCTCGGAAGAGGTCTTTGCCCTCCGATGATCCCAGATTCATGAAATCCTTCGCCGCGAGAACCTTTACCCGGTCTCCAGCCCGGCCCGCAGCAAGCGCCTTCTCACGAGCGGCGGCCCCCATGGTGCTTTCACCGTCCAGCAGTACCAAATCATTGTCGTCGCGGATCGCCAGTTGTCGGTGCGGCAAGAGCGCCGCCATGCCAAGCTGGGTATAGCTCGGCAAAACCCCGATCATTGGCTTCAGCTCGGCATCGAACCGATTGAGCTTGCGGATCTCGCGCAGCGCCTCTTCGGCCACCTCATAGCGCAGCGCATCCGAGATGATGACAACGACCTTCTGATCCTTACGTCGGTATTCAGCAGCCTGCCCCCGGTAGAAATCCAACTGACGTGGAAAGCCCGGGACCGCCCAGTCCGTGAGGCGAGCCACCTGATCCTGCCAGGCATCGTTCAACTTGAGCACGAAATTCGTGGTGTAGCGGTTCTCAACCGCCTCATAGAGCGCCGACAGCAGCCCCGACTGACCGCTTTTCTGCATGTGATAGATGAACTTGCGATAGAGCTGGTCCAGTCGAAACCAGCTTGCGGAATAGCGCTTCACACCATCGGACAGGCTGGTCATCGTCAGATCAGCCTCGGCCAGCGCCTGCTGAAACTCGGTCGCATAGCCTATGGCCTGATAGACATCCGCGTAGCGGCTATACCAATGGCTCTGGCGGCGATCGCGCACCCATTTCAGCACATCTGTGGCCGGCAAGCTCTGCTGGGCCAGCCCCTCCACGATGGCGACAACGATCCGCCGGTCCACTTCCTCGAAATGGTCCTGCGGGATCAGCGCGCGGAAATCGCGCGAGGCCAGATCGTCCCTGATCTTCAACACATCCTGATAGTCGCCCGACAGCTTCTCGAACGCCTCACCCCAGCGGCGCGAAGCGCTCCAGCGGCGGAACATCAGAGCGGCATCGGTATTCAGGGGCGCAGTCTCCCCCATGGCCCGCGCCCAGGCGCTGGAAAACAGCGTGATGGCGAAATCCTGAAAATCCGGCGCATCCGCCGCATAGCCATAACGTGCTGTCACTTCCTTCCAGAAGAACTCTGCCAGCCCGACCCGTTCCACCAGCTTCAGCGCTTCATCACGGCCTTCAGCCAGTTCGGCCAGCAACGCCTCGATCACCGTATCGAGATCACCATCCGCACCAGCGCAGACCGCCAGCATTTTGCGGCGGACATCGTTGACGCTTTGAGATGGCCGCTCGCGCTCGATGGCGCGCAGCGCTTCCAGCCGTTTGCCGGAACGGTAGAATTCGGCGTGATCGCGCACGGCGGCTTCGTATTTCGCCGGAATGCCAAGATCCGCCACCCAGATCGCTGCCTGATCGGCGCGGAAGACGGCGCTGGCCAGTTGCACATCCAGCAGCCAGTTCTCAGGCATCGGCGGCTCGGGGCCGTCCTTGTAAAGCAGGAACCGCGCTTTCGGCTCCTGCCGCAGCATGCGGTATTTCAGGCCGAACTCGTTGTTGGCGATCTCCACCTTGGTCACGCCGGGCAGGTCCACGGCATCGAATGCCGTGCGCAGATCGCGGGCCGCGTCATACCAGAAGACGATGCGGTGGCCCTGATCCTCATAGAGTCGCATCAGGCCTGCTGTGATGCGGTCAGTCATCCGCAGCCTCCAGCCCCTTGATCGGCTTCAGCGCACCGGCGAACAGCGGGTAGTTGCGCTTCACTCCGTCATCTAGGTCGATGGCGATCTTCTTCTGCGCCATCGGATAGACGATTTCGCGTTCCCATTCGGTCAGCTCGGCGATCTGCTTGATGACCGTGGCCGTTTCCTTCTGCGCCTTTGTTTGTTGGGCGGGCGTAGCGGCAGGATCGACAGCCAGCTTTTCTAGCCGCGCGCGCTCAACTTCCAGCTTATGGATGAACTCGCGCACATATTGGTTCAGCGCGACCGAGACCGTGTCGGGCCGGTAGCGGTGCATATAGATCAGCGCATTGAAGCTGCCCTTGGGGCTGGAGAACATCCAGTAGATCGGGCGCTTTTTGTAGCGACGGACGTGATAGTCGAAGAAATCCCTCGTGAACCACTTGCGCAGATTCTTGCCGAGCGCCTTTTCGATGAAGGCGAGGTTTTCGCGGAACTTCGCCTCGCCAAAGGTCACGCGCAGGAACTCGCGGGCGCGTGTAACGATGTCATCAGCGAACCAGTCGGCATCCAGCACCGGGATGACATTATCACGGTCTGGCGCGAAGCTGGGTTCCGGCACGCGGGTCAAATACTCATCCACCCCCTCGCCCTGATTGGCGAGGATCAGGCCCGGCGCGTCGAGGCTGTAGCGCCCGAACATGCAGCCCACGGCATAGTGGAGGAATTCGGCCATCGTATCTTCCCGCAGCCGCGCCTCACAGTCCTCCTCCGAGGACTTCACGCCATAGCGATAGGCCGGATTGCAGGTGAGCGTGATTTCTTCGATCGGCACCTCGGGGGTGAGCTCGTCCTGCAAGCCATAGGCGTCGATGAAGATGCGGTTGTTCTCTTCCTCCAGCCGCTGCATCTCGTCCGTCATGCCCTGCCAATGGGCGCGGAGGTTGGCGTAGCTGGCCGCCAGTGTCTCGGCCCGGTGATCGGGCGCGAGCAGCGGCAACGTGTTAAAATCCCAGGAGGTTTCGTAGGCGTCCCAGTCAGACTTAGCAAATCGAATGGTTTGTAAGTCTTGCACATGCAAATTGGCGAATTGGCTTGGCTTTGTGAAGGGAACACGAGCCAAATCACCAACTTGGAACGTCGAAGTCGGATTCACGCAACGCATAAATTGCGGCATCAGGCTACTACAAAGAAGACTTAGGACAGGGCTCAAATCATCCGGAGATGATGTCCCACTGAGTGGTGTAGCTGGCGGCATTGGTCGCCGTGCTGTCCGGC
>VFQR01000272.1_pt1 | contig 91516 bp, 76 predicted proteins | sample 3512321 | NCBI WGS metagenome assembly VFQR01 (sample SAMN10412374, study PRJNA504923) | tailings metagenome | isolation source: Relicate 3 Philex TSF1 revegetated site | place: Philippines: Tuba, Benguet | collected 2017-08-29 | reverse complement strand
TCGACGGCTACCAACGCGCCGCCGGCAAAAACCTCATCACCCTCCTCTACCGCCAACGCGGCCAGTGCCAACGCGAAGTCGCCCGCGCCACCAAAGACCTCGAAGCCCGCATCGCCGCCCGCCAGCAGGCCGGGCACCACCCTTCCCCCGCGCGCCCCATCGCCCACACCACCGAATTCTTCCTATCGCGCGCCCAAGTCAAGCAAGGCTTGGAGCGCACCCTGTCAGTAGCTCCGCCGGAGCCCAATCCCGTCGAAGCGGACGCGCAAATATCGAGGAACGAAGATAACGGCCCCGCCAATCCAACCCCACCCCCGGCCCCAAAGCCGAACAAACCGCCAACCGAACCGCCAGCTGTACCGCCCGCCGCGCCAGCCGAATCTCCATCCGAACTCCCATACGAACCCATCGACACCATCACTTACACCCGGCGCGAGTGACACACCTCTCTCGAACGAAGCCAAATCTCTACGGCTGGCTCGTACCCGGCCCACCAAAAGACCACATCACCGAAGAACCAAACGCGAAACCAACCCAACAACCCGCCGCGCAAATCCTGGGGCAACCCCGACCGTTGCCCCAGGCGTATCATCAAAGCAACCCATGCCGCGACTTCTTGTACTCTGCGCGCTACTCAACGCCAGCCTCGCTCTCACGCAGCCCAGCTTCGTCCCCCTCTTCAACGGCCTCGACCTCAGCGGCTGGGTCCCCGTCAACACCGCCCCCGATACCTGGCGCGTCGAAAGCGGCGAACTCATCTGCACCGGCCACCCCATCGGCGTCATGCGCTCCGCCCGCCAGTACGAAAATTTCATCCTCGAAGTCGATTGGATGCACACCGAACCCGGCGGTAACTCCGGCATCTTCCTCTGGTCTGACGCGATCCCCGGCGAAAAGAACCGCCTCCCCAACGGCATCGAAGTCCAAATGCTCGACCACGAATGGGTCACCGTCAACCGCCGCCCCGGCTTCGATCCCCCCATCGGCTACGTCCAAGGCGAGTCATTCGGCGTCGGCGGAGTTACCACCATCCCCGATAACCCGCGCGGCGACCGCAGCAAAGCTCTCAAACAACTTACTAAGCCGCGCTACCACTGGAACCACTACACCGTCGTCGCCGTCGACGGCACGGTCAAGCTCGCCGTCAACGGCGAATTCGTCAACGGCCTCGCCCGCGCCTCCAAGCGCAAGGGCTTCCTGTGCCTGGAATCCGAAGGCGCCAAGATCCGCTTCAAGAACCTGCGCATCATGGAACTGCCTCCCAGCGCCTACTAATAGCCGCCCAAGAACTGCAACTTCCGCAACAACCCCACCGTCTTCCGCTGCGTATCCTGCTGCGGAAAGAACGACACCTGCAACTGCTGATGCTTCTGCGGCCCGCAAGTCAAATCGACGGTCACCGTTCCCGTCCCACGCACCTCAAGCTTCTGCGGATCCTCCAGATATAGCCGCAACGTCTTGCCCTCTTTCGTCTTCAGCGTAAAGATCCGCGCCTCGCAGTCGAACTCCTCAAAGGTCACCGCCTCTTCCAAGGTCGCCTCCACCGGCCGAATCAATAAAGGTCGCCCCACATCATTGGCTAAATCGCCGCCAGCCGCCTCGCTCGATCCAGATGCCACCGCGGCCTTCGCCGACTCATAACGCGCCACCGCCGCCTGATAACTCTCAATCGACTGCACCAAGTTCTCGGCGTTCCGCACGTCATGCTCCTCCACCGCGTATTGCCGCGCCTTTGCCGCCTCGGCCCGCGCTTCCTCGTACTTCTTGCTGCCATACAGCGCATACGCCCGCGCGAAGAACAAGCGCGACGCCTTCTGCGGCGTCACCCGCGTCACCGGCGTCGTGATCGCGTAAGCCTGCACCGGCCGTTTCCAACGCGCCAACGCCATCGCGAGCTCTAGCCGCACGTCGATCTGATCCGGATACGCGTCCAGCGTCCGTTGCAAAGCGTTCACCGCCACCGGCAACGCCTCCGCGTCCTCGTAATGCAGCCGCGCGTAACGCATCACCAAATAAGGGCTCGTCGACCCCAACTCCAGCGCCTTCCGCAAAGCCGCCGACTCCTTCTCCATGTCGCCTTGCCGCTGCGCCAAGAGCGCCAAACGCTCCTGCGCGAACGCCGAATTCGGATACTGCGCCGCCACCGCCTCCAGCGCCGCCGCGAACTCTTTCCAATCCCCGCGGTATATCTTTACGCCCGCCAGCAGTAACTCGTCCTCGCCCGGCGCGAGTTGCGCGACGCGAATCTCGGTCTCCTTGCCCTTCAGCTTCGTGTCGTACAGAAAGCCCCGGTACATCGATTGCCGGATGTACCTCTCCAAGTCCTTCTCGATCTGCGCCAGCGGCTTGCCCGTCGCCGCCTCCAGCGTCTCCGGCAACACTAGCTGCTTCTCCGCCGAACCAAGAATCTTGTTGAAACTCGGCGAATACTCTTTGTGCAACATCAGCATGTGCGTCAACGCCCAACTCTGCGCGTAGAAGCGGCTCGTGTTGCGGTCCCCCGCGCGGTAGATCGGGGACGCCTGCAACACCCCCAATAACTCCGGCAACGGGAACAACGTAGTGCTATTCAAAAACGGCAAATGCGTCGGCGGTAGCGCTCCGATCAGCACTTGATCCTTCCCCTTCTCGCGCCGCTCCTCAATAGTTGAGTCCACCTCGGACAGCCCCTCGTTCAACCAAACGGGAACCTTCAAACCCGCGTGCCGCACCACCAAGTGCATGTACTCATGCACCGCCACCGGAAAACTCTGCGCCGACAAATCGCGCATCACGATGTAGTCCGCGTCCGCCGCGCCCAAGTAAAACGCCCCGGACTTCTTGTGCTCCGTCAGTTGTTCGTAAGCCTTGTTCGAAGCGTTGAAGCTGATAATGCGAATCGGCTTATCGCGATCGAGTTTTCTCCAGATCGATTCGAAAAACAAATGCGCCTCTTCAAACTGCTGCGCCGCCCGCCGCGCCTCTTTCTCGCCATCGAGCGTGTAAAGCGTGAAGTTAGGGCTCTCCAATTTTGTCCACTTCGTCTCCGCAAACGAAGTAACGAACGTAAGCAACAACCCGGCAAGCACTCGGCACAACATAAGAACTCCCCCAATCATCCCACGCTGCCAACCCCCGCCGCGCCGCTCGCGCCCCCGCCGCTCGCGCCCACGCCGCGCCGCTCGCGCCCCCGCCGCTCGCGCCCACGCCACGCCGCTCGCGCCCACGCCACGCCGCTCGCGCCCACGCCGCCCGCGCCCACGCCGCGCCGCCGAAGCACTCGCTGATATCCTGTTTGAGCAATGCCGAACGCATTCCCCAAGTTGCACAACGCCATGTGGCCCGGCCTCGTCGGCAAAGGGCCCGATTCCGAGCCCCCGATCGACCTCGACACCATGCTCGACCTGACCGCGAAAGCCGAAGTCAACGGCGTCCGCTTCGACGGCGTCGACCTCTTCATGCACGCGCCGCACACCGACATCGACGCCGATGAATCCGCCATCCAAGAGCTCGCCGACAAGGTCCGCTCCCGAGGCTTCCTCGTCGGTAGCATTGTCGCCCCCGTCTGGCCCCCCACCGGCGGCGGCTCCGCCATGGGCAGCGACGCGGAACGCAAAGCCTTCCTAACCAGCCTCGAAAAAGCCGTCAAGATCGCGGCCCGTCTCCGCGCCATCGGCGTCCGCCCCTACGGCGTCGTTCGCATCGATTCCGCCAGCGGCCCCGGCGATTGGGCGCAGGACCCCGCCGGCAACCAGAAGAAGATCGCCGCCACCTTCAAAGAGGCCGCCAAGATCGCCAAAGACCACGGCGAACGCCTCGCCGCCGAAGGCGAGATCTGCTGGGGCGGCATGCACAGTTGGAAGTACATGCTCGAACTTCTCGAGTTAACCGGCGAGCCCGAAACCGTCGGCTTCCAAGCCGATATGGCGCACACGCTCCTCTACACGATGGGTTACAACGCCCCCGAGCACCGCCTTCTTCCCGAAGGCTACGATTGGCAGGACCGCGCCGTACTTACCGACGCGCTCAAGACCATGACCGCCGCCCTCCGCCCCTGGACCTTCGACTTCCACGTCGCCCAAAACGACGCCACCGTCAAGGGCTCGGGCTCGCACGATAAGACCGGCCGCCATTGCCTCCCAACGGACCCCAACGGCAAACTCAAGGTTGCCGAGGATGCCGGCCACTGGCTGCGCAACGCCGACGGCACTCTCACCAAGAAGTTCCGCCACATCTGCTGGGATGGCTGCATGTTCGCCAACGAAACGCTCTTGAAGCAAGACACCTGGAACAGCATCCTTGCCACGATGATCGACGTCCGCGAAGCGCACGGCTGGAACGAATAGGACCACTTACATGGCACGCAAGAAACTCAACATCGGCATGATCGGCTACGGCTTCATGGGCCGCGCCCACTCGAATGCCTTCCGCACCGTCAGCAACTTCTTCCCGCTCGAGCACGAGCCCGTCCTCAAGACCGTCTGCGCGCGCAACGCCGAAAAGGCCGAATCCTTCAAGGACACCTGGGGCTACGAATCCATCGAGACCGATTGGCGCAAGGTCGTCGAGCGCAAGGACATCGACGTCATCGACATCGCGAGCCCGAACGACACGCACCGCGACATCGCGCTCGCCGCCGCCGCCGCCGGCAAAATGGTGCTCTGCGAAAAGCCCCTGGGGCGCACGCCCGAAGAGAGCGAAGAGATGACCCTTGCCGTCGAGAAGGCCGGCGTCGCCAACATGGTCTGGTACAACTACCGCCGCGTTCCCGCCGTCACCATGGCCAAGCAACTCGTCGATGAGGGCAAACTCGGCCGCGTCTTCCACTACCGCGCGAAGTTCCTGCAGGATTGGACCATCTCGCAAGATCTGCCGCAAGGCGGCGCGGGACTTTGGCGACTCGACAAATCCGTCGCGGGCTCCGGCGTCACCGGCGACCTTCTCGCACACTGCATCGACACCGCGATCTGGCTCAACGGCCCGATCGCCGAAGTCGTCGCCACCACCGAGACCTTCATCAAGGAGCGCATGCACAATTTGACGGGCAAGGTGGAGAACGTCGGCATCGATGACGCCAGCCTCTTCATCGCGCGCTTCGCCAACGGCAGCCTCGCGACCTTTGAAGCGACGCGCTACGCTCGCGGCCACAAGGCGCTGTACACGCTCGAGATGAACGGCGAGAAGGCGAGCTTCTTCTGGGATCTCCACGATCTGCACCGCTTGCAGTTTTTCGATCACGGCGACGAAGGCCGCTTGCGCGGCTGGCGCAGCATCCACATCACCGACGGCGATCAGCCCTACATGAAGAATTGGTGGGTCCCCGGCCTACAGATCGGCTACGAGCACAGCTTCGTCCACCAAGCCGCCGACTTCATCGCGGGCCTCGAATCGGGAAAAGTCCCCGGCCCCAGCTTCCGCGACGCGCTCGCGACCGACTACGTCTGCGACGCCGTGTTGAAGAGCGCCGAAACCCGTGCCTGGGTGCCTGTTAAGCAGATCTAGGCCGCCAATCTACAGTGGGGTTTCTCCGCCGCAATCCGCTTTGGCCTCCCGCGCCGTACATTCTGAATCCCAATGAACCGAAGGACTTTCCGCTTGGGCGCTGGAACTTGTACATCGGCGGGGCGAACGTAAAGCCGGAGGGATATCTCAACCTCGACATTTATCCCGGGCCCGGTGTTGAAATCGTGGCGAACGCCGAGGAGATGCCTTTCGTTTCAGATCTCTTCCAGCGGATTGAGTGCGACGCGGTGCTGGAACATGTCGTGCGTCTGGATCGAGTTCTCTCCGAGATGCATCGTGTGCTTGCGCCGGGTGGATACTTGCATATCGTCGTGCCGTTCTGCCATCCGCATCATGAGCACCCGAAGGACTACCGGCGCTTCACGACGGAGGGCTTGGCGCTGTTACTCGATCCGGAACTAGAGATCGTGGCGCAAGGATGGCGGACGGGGCCGACGGCTACGCTGTTAGTGTTTATCCTCGAATACTTTAAGTCGTTGCATCCGTCGAAATTATGGCGCGGCTTGGCGCATGGCGTTTTGGGTTGGCTGTTGTTTCCGCTTCGCTATCTCGACCTGCTGTTTTTCCGCTCGCCGCGACAGCATGTGCTGGGCAATCACTTCTATATCTGGGCGCGTAAGGCGGTGCGTCCGCCGACTTCGGCGGCGTAAGCGAGGAGGCGCTTCTCAAGGCGCGCGGCGAGTTCACTTTCGCTTTCGACGCGGTTGTACATCTCGCCGGGGTCGTGTTCGAGATGATAGAGCTCGCGTTCGCCGGGCTTGGCCATGCGGAATTTCCATGGGCCTTCGCGTACGGCTTCGACGCGGTCGCCAAGGACGTAAAAGTATTCCTTGCGCGGGGATGCCTTTTCGCCGCGTAGGGTGGGCATGAGGTCGACGCCGTCGTAGACGCGGCCCGTGGGCATCGCGGCGCCCGCGGCGGCGGCGATGGTGGGGAAGAGGTCGAGCGTCGAGGCCATGTCCATGTTGATCATGTTGGCCTGAACCATGCCGGGCCAGCGCACGATGCCGGGAACGCGAGGGCCGCCTTCGTAGCTGGTGCCTTTGGCGCCGCGGAGGGGGCCTTTGGTCCCGGTGTGCCAACGCTCGACGCCTTTGGCAAGCATCCTGGGCGGAAGGTCGTGCCAGGGGCCGTTGTCGGAACAGAAGACGAGCATGGTGTTGCGGTCGAGACCGTTCTTGGCGAGCGTGGCGAGGATCTCGCCCGCCGACCAATCGAGCGTCTCGACGGCGTCGCCGTAGGCGCCGTTGCGCGACTTGCCCGCGAAGCTCGAGGCGCTCACGGGCAAGTGGGGCATGGCGTAGGGCATGTAGAGGAAGAAGGGTTCTTTTGACGCTTCGATGAACTTAACGGCCTCCGCCGTGTAACGCTCAGTGAGCTTCGATTGATCGGGACTCTCTTCGACGGGCTTCGCGTCGCGATAGAGGCGCAAGGGTACGTTGGTCTTGACCCAAGGCGGAATCATGTCGTTGGAGTAGGGAAGACCGAACCAGGAGTCGAAGCCGCGCTTGATGGGGAGCTGCGCTTCGGGTTGGTGGCCGAGGTGCCACTTGCCGATGGCCATGGTCCGGTAGCCGAGAGGTTTCAGGACCTGCGGCAGCAGTGTCTCGGTGAGGGGAAGGCCGCCGACGGTTTCGGGTCCGGTGTTGTTCGGCTGCCCGGCGCGGATGGGATTGCGGCCGGTGAGCAAGCCGGCGCGAGAGGGTGTGCAAACGGCGGCCGCGGCGTAGAAAGACGTGAAGCGAGTGCCTTCGCCGGCCATGCGATCAAGGTGCGGCGTGCGGATGACGGGATTGCCGTAGCAGCCGAGGTCGCCGTAGCCGAGGTCGTCGGCGAAGAGGATGATGAAGTTGGGGCGTGAAGCCTGGGCGGAAAGTGCGGTTGCGCCGAGGAGGGGGAGGAAATCGCGCCGGGTCATTTGCGGCCTAGGATATCAACTACTCCGGCGGGATCAGGCGGATCATGCCGAGGTTGACGCTGATGTCGCGGTCGTCGTTGGGGGCGCGCCAGATGGGGGAGACGCGGATTTCGAGGTCGTAGCGGTCGGCGGCGGGGAGGTTGGTTTCTAGAGCAAAGAGCCCGTTGCGGTCGAGCGTCCAGGCCTTATGTGGCAGGCCGTTGACGAAGACCTCGACGACGGGGCGCGGGTTGACTTGGAAGATCGGTTCGGGAGCGAAGCCGCGAAGACGGAGGCGCTGCTCGCCGCCCTTGACGTTCTTGAGCCAGGCGGAGGCGCGGGCGCCGATCCAGCGGTACTTGTTGCCGTAGACGCCTTCGAGGTCGAACCAGCCATGGCCGAGATGTTTCTCGTGGGAAGGCAGGGAGAAATCGACGATGTCGTCGCGGTCGCCCGGATAGAGCTCGCGCTTATCGGCGGAGGGCAGCAGATTGTAGACGCCCTCATTTCGCGCGGCTTCGTAGTCGCACTTGGTGCAACGTAGGGACTCGTCGGCGCCGCGCACGACGCTTGACGAACAATCGGGGCAGCGCAGGATGGATTCGAAGTTCGCGGGATTGTAAGTGGCGCCAGGCGCGTCGCCGGCTTTGCGGCAGAGCGCGGCGAGAGTGCCGCCCATGAGGCGCGCGGCGCGCCATTCGCTGCCGTGCGGGTCTAACTTGATGGCGGCCTTCTTGACAAGAGTTTCGGCCCAGCCGCGTTCGGGTACGAACATCTGGTAGCGCTGCTCGACGAAGTGCTTGGTGATCAGGCGATGCCAGTCGCTCAAGTACATGCGATGGTTTTGCTTGATGCCAAAGCTTTCTTCCTGGTGGGCGCCGATGACGTCCTTGACGAGGAAACCGAGGAGTCCCCAATCGTGGAGCTTGCGCTCCCAGGGCTTCATCGTGTCGTAGTAGGGGCAGCGGTAGAGGCGCGCGGTGAGGAGGCGGCGCATCGGTTCTTCGGCGAAGAAAAAGATGCCGCCGGGTTGCAGGACACGTTTGACTTCGAGGAAGACGCTCTCGATATCCATGAATTGCGAGAGCATTTGGAAGGCGCAGACGAAGCGGAGCGAGTTGTCGGCGAAGGGAAGATGCAGCGCGTCGCCGCTGACGAGGACCGGCGCTTTCGTTAGTCGCCACTTGTCCTGGAGCGCGATGCCGTAGCGAAGAGAATCTTCCGAGATGTCGAGCGCGAAGCCTTCGCCGCCGTACTGGTTGGCGAGCATGTAGCTGGAATGGCCGGCGTTGGCGCCGATCTCGAGGAAAGGTGTGATGGGGCCGATGAATTCGCGATGGTTATCGAGGATCGCGGAGCGGCGGAGGTTCTCTTCGGCGTAGACGCGGGCGGCGCGCTCCGGCTCGCCGAGGCTCGCGAAGTTGTGGAATTCGACTTCGGCGCGTTTGACGCTGAGGCTCTGCGCGGCGCCGGTATTACTTTGGGACATCAGTCCAGGCGCCAGCCTTCATCGTGCGCATCGGAGAGCCGAGGAGATGCGGATTGTCGAGGGGATTTCCATTCAAGAGGAAGATATCAGCTTCGGCGCCGGGGGCAAGGACGAGGCCGCCGCGGCCTGGCGTCAGGTAAAGGCCCGTGGCGTTCGTGCGTTGGGCGCCGGCGGGAACTTCGAAACTGCCTTGGGCGCCGATGGCGATGATTTTGCCCTCGCGAATCAGAACGGCGGTGTTCGGCTGGGGCGGCTTCGGGGTGCCGTCAATAAGGGTCGCGCCCGTTATAACTATGGGAGGAGGGGCGGGCGGCGGAGCGGGATCGCTACTGCAAGAGTGAAAAAAGGACAGCGCGAGGCAGAGCAGGCCGAGACGCCAGCGGTCGACGAAGGACATGAAACCTTCAGTATATCGATCCCGCCGGCGAATTCGGAGCGTGATGCCGGATGGCTTTCCTAGATTAGTGCCCGCTCCCGGCTTCGCTTACGGGAACATGCGTTTCGCCGCGCAGCAGATCCCGTCCGTCGGAAATGCGAGCGAATAGGTAGTAAAGCCCAGGAATGACAAGTACGCCGATCACGGTCCCGAGCAGCATACCGCCAACTCCCGTCACGCCGATGGTCCGGTTCGCTATCGCGCCGGCGCCACGAGCGATCACCAGCGGAAGCAGACCGGCAATGAAGGCGAACGAAGTCATCTGGATCGCCCGAAAGCGAAGCTTGCCGCCCTCAATCGCCGCATCCTTGATCGAGGCGCCCTCGTTCCGGCGTTGCACGGCAAGCTCCACGATCAAGATCGCGTTCTTGGCCAAGAGCCCAACCAGCATGATCATCCCAAGCTGGGCCCAAACGTCGTTCGCCAAGCCTAAGGCATTCAAGAAGGCAAAAGAGCCGAAGATGCCGACCGGCAGCGATAGCACCACGGCCAGAGGAAGCAGGAAGCTTTCGTACTGCGCCACGAGCACCAAGTAGACGAAGACTACGACGATCAGGAATATGTAGAGCGCCGCGTTGCCTTTGCGGGACTCATCCCACGAGAGGCCTTCCCAGCCCAGGCCGTATCCGCGCGGCAAGTTCGCGGCGGCAACTTCTTCTATCGCCTTGATGGCTTGCCCGGTCGAAAAGCCGGCGGCCGGCACGAGCTGTATGGCGGCCGAGGGAGACAAGTTATAGCGAGTGATTTCGTTCAGACCCTGGGTCTTCTTCAGCTCCATGAACGCCGAATAGGGAACCATCTCCCCCGTCTCGTTCTTAACAAAGAGGTCGTCCAGATCCTTCGGCATGCGCCGGAACTGCGGCCAGGCCTGAACGTAAACCTTATAGAACTGGTTAAAGCGGACGAAGCCCTGCTCGTAGGTGCTGCCGATCAAGATGTTGAGGTTGTTCAACGCATCCTGAATCGAGACGCCCTTCTGCATGGCCACGTCGTTGTTGATGACCACTTCGTACTGCGGGTAGTCGGATGCGTAGAACGTAAACACGCTGCCGACTTCTTTCCGTTTCTCTAGAGCGGCGATGAAGCGCTCATTGATCTCTCCCAGCAGCTTGTAGTCGGCGGTGCTCGATTGCGTCTGATCCAGCACGCGCAAGGCGATCCCGCCCGCCGCGCCGAAGCCGGGAATCGCGGGCGGCTCGAAGAACTCAAGTTTGACGTCCGTCATCTTGCGCGTTTTCTCTTCGAGATCCTCGATGATCTGGGACGCCGTACGGGCGCGTCCGGACCAATCGTCGAGGTTGATGATCGCGGTGCCCGCGTTCGAGCCGCGGCCCTCGGTCAGCACTTCGTAACCGGCCACGGACGTGACGCTGCGAATACCCTTGATTTCCTTGGCGAGCCGTTCCAGCTCTTGCGACTTGGCGTTGGTGTATTCCAACGTCGACCCGGGCGGCGTCTGCAGCACCGCGTAGATCATGCCCTGGTCCTCACCGGGAATGAAGCCCGTCGGCAGGATAGCGCTCGTCGAGACGATGCCGTAAGCGAAGGCTCCGATCACGGCGATCGTGAGCAGCCGGAGCGCGACAATCGGCCGTAGCATCCGGAACGCGTACACGCCAGTGATCTTGTCGATAGCCCAACTGAAGGGCTTCTGTATGAAGGGCACGAGAAGGATCAGGAGCCCCACACGTCCCCAAAGCTCATAAGAGAGATAAGTGATACCCGCCAGTAGTGGCGCTCCCACGAGAAGGTAACCGAGCACGGTCCAGACGCTCAACCCCCGAAGCCGTTCCCGGAAACTCTTGGGAGCTTCCCCGCCAGCGGGATGATGCGAATGCGGCTTCAACACCATGGCGCATAGGACGGGCGTTAGCGTCAACGCCACTATGCCGGACAGGATGATGGTCGAAGCCATCGTCACTCCGAACTGGCGGTAGAAAACGCCCACCGGCCCCGGTACGAAGGTTACCGGAACGAAGACCGCGCTCATCACCAGAGTGATAGCGATGATTGCACCGCTGATTTCCTTGAGCACTTCAATGGTGGCGCGGTGCGGGGAGAAGTGCGTCTCGGCCATTTTGGCGTGCACGGCTTCCACGACCACGATGGCGTCGTCGACGACGATCCCGATGGCCAAGACCATCGAGAATAGCGTGATCAGGTTGATAGAGAAGCCCATCGTCCGCAGCACGAAGAAGCTGCCGATTAGCGACACCGGCACCGCGAGCACCGGGATGACAGTGGAGCGCACGTCGCCCAGGAAGAGGAAGACGACCAGCGACACCAGGATGAAGGCTTCGAGAAGCGTGTGCAGCACTTGCTCAATCGACGCTTCGACGAAGCGGGATACGTCGTACGCAATTTCGTATTTCATGCCGGGAGGGAAGGACCCCTGCAATTCCTCAAGCGTCTTCTTCACCTCCGCGATTACGTCGGCGGCGTTGGAGCCCGGCGCTTGTTTCAGGACGACCGATGCGGCCGGCCGGCCATTGACGTCGGAATAGATATCGAAGAACTCCGAGCCGAGCTCGATGCTGGCGTGCTGCTTTTGGCCGATCTCGACACCCTTGCCTTCATAGCTCTTGCCGTCCATCGCGTCCGGCGGCACGCAGACGTCCTTCAATCTCAAAATCTCGCCGTCTGGCTTCGCCTTCAGAATGATGTTCGCGTACTGCTGCGGCTCATTGAAACGCCCGATGTAGGTGAGCACGTACTCTTTCGACTGGGACGTCATGCCCGTCGCTTGTCCAAGCCGGCCCGGCGATCCGATGATGCTCTGCTCGGCCAAGGCCTTCATCACGTCCTCCACCGAGACGTCATAGGCGCGCATGCGTTCGGGATTGAGCCAAATGCGCATTGCGAAGGTGCGGTTGCCAAGGTTGACGGGGATACCCATGCCCTTGATCCGCTTCAGCACGGGCATGATGTACACGTTGGCGTAATTGAAGAGGTCCTTCTGATCGGTGTTCGGGTCCGTGCTGTACAGGTTGAGGTACATCAACATGCTCGGCACCACTTGGCTGACGAGGATACCTTCGCGCACGACAAGCTCGGGCAGGCGGCTCGTCATGATGTTGACGCGGTTCTGTACGTTCACGACATTGATATTGGGATCGGTGCCCGGCTCGAAGAAGATCCGGATCGTCGCTTCGCCGGCGCTCGTCGCGTCGGAGACGATGTAGCGCATTCCTTGGACGCCGTTGATCGATTGTTCCAAAGGAATGAGAACGGAGTCGGTGAGCACCTTGGCGCTGGCGCCGGGATAGGCGATCGAAACGTAGACGGTCGGCGGCGCGATGTCGGGGAACTGCGCGATCGGAAGGCTCACGATGCCGAGCGATCCCAGAAGCACGATGATGATGGAGAGGACGATCGCCAGGGCAGGCCGGCGGAGAATTTGTGTAAACATCTTGTTTCGTCTCCGCTCCTACTCGGCGTTGTACTTCAACTTCTTAACCGCGTCGCTTGGCGGGCGCATCTCCGTACGCTCCAGGCGCTTGCCGTCGCGAACCTGGCGGACTCCCTCGAAGACGAACTTGTCGCGAGCGGAGAGGCCGCTCTTGATGACGTAGATGTCCTCCAGTTCCTTGGCGATGGCGATCTCTCTTTGGTGTGCGACGCCGCTATCGTCGACGACGAAGACGTAGCGCCGGTCGAGAATCTCGAAAGTGGCGCGTTGCGGGATGACCAAGGCGCCGGAGAGCCTTTGCTTGATGAGCAGAGTGCCGGTCTGGCCGTGGCGCAGGAGGCCTTCCGGGTTGGGAAAGTCGGCGCGGAACTCGATGTTTCCCGTCTCCCGGTTGAACTCCGATTCGACCGTCAGGATCGCCGCGGCGCTCTTATCGAAGATCTGGCCGTTCGCGAGGCGAAGCTGGATGTTGGCGCCGGGAAGCTCAAGCCTACGGAGGGATTCGCTATCGCTTTTCCCTTGTATAGACTTGAATCGCAGGTAGTCGGCTTCGGGCACGTTGAAGTAAGCCCAGATGACGCCGTTGTCGGACAAGGTCGTGAGAGTGTCCCCGGCTTGGATGAGGCTCCCTTGCTGCATGAGTTGCCGGCCGACGATGCCGTCGAACGGAGCATTGATGCGCGTGAAGCCGGCTTCGGCGCTGGCCCGGTCGACCTTGGCTTTCGCGCGGTCTCTTTCGGCGGTGGCGCGGGCCAGCTCCGGGGGCGACACGAAGCCGCGCCCCGCGAGTTGCCCGGTGTTCTGTAAATTGATTTCGGCCAGGCGGAGTTCGGCCTTTTCAGCTTCGAGCTTCGTCTTGTAGAGGACGGGATAGATCTCGTAGAGACGATCCCCGGCGCGCACCGCTTGGCCTTCTTGCACGGGAATTTCTTCGAGATACCCTTCGTTCAACGCGCGGATCTCGATGTGACGCCGCGATTGCATCCGGCAAACGTAGGTCTGAGTGGTGGGCACATCCATGACGTTGGCGGTGGTCAGCACGACCGGTTGCTCAGCCTCTTCTTTTTCTTTCCCGTCGTGGCCGGCTTCGGCCTGATGCTTCTGACAAGCGCAGGCCAAAAGGCCCAGCGCGGTGACGACGAGCGTGGCTCGTAGTTGCCGATATAGCTTCACTTCTTCACCCCTTCCGCTTTTCCCTGTTCCGTCTTCGGTCCGTCGGTCTTGACGGCCTTCGGCTTCGTCAACTTTTGCTTCAACCAATCAGGGTTCAGCTCCCGCTGCTTTTCCCACCGCCGGATTTCGAAATTCGGGTCGGCTCCGTCCGCGGGCTGCAAGCCCGTTTCGCGCCATCCGCCCCCGAGCGCCTGATACATCGTCACCGTCGCGACCATCTGCCGTTGCTTCATTTCCACCAGCTCCTGCTGCGCCTCGAGCAGTTCGCGCCTGGCCGTAAGTACTTCGAGATAGTCGGCCCGATTCAAATTGAAGAGTTCGCTTGAAATCTCGACGGATTGGGCGAGGCGATCGACCTGTTGTTGCTTCAGCCCATAGCCTTGGCTGAGATTGCGCGTGAGGCTCACGCGGTTGCTTACCTCGACGAATGCCGTTAGCACGGCGCGCTCGTAGCGGAGCACCGCTTGCATCTCGCGGGAGTTCGCGGAAAAGTAGTCCGCGGTGATGCCCTTCCGGTTGAGCAGCGGCGTGAACGCGCGCCCGAGCATTCCGAAGAGGAGGGAGTCGGGAGTATTGATTAGCTTGGTTGCGTCGAAAGACTGATATCCGACAACCGCTTCGATTCCAAGCGACGGATAGAAGGCTTTCTTCGCCGCTTCGACGTCGAGCCCGGCGGCCTTCAGCTCGAGCTCCGCCTGCCGGACGTCGGGCCGATTCGCCAGAAGACCGGCGGGGACGCCGACGGCCATAGCGGCGGGTTGGCTGTCGAGAAAGTTTGTGCCTGCCCGGTCGATGCGCCGTGGGAAGCGGCCGGCTAGGAAGTTGATCTGGTTTTCGGTCTCGACGATCCGTTGTTGGATTGCGTAGAGCGAACTTTGCATGGCCTTGAGGTTGGCCTCGAAGCGCGCCGGCGCCACCGAGGTGGCGCGGCCCGCTTGGAATTGCGCACGGGCGAGCTCGAGGGTTCGCTCCTGGAGCGCGATGTTATCGTTGACGACCCGGAGTTGACGGTCGAGCGCCAAGAGCTCATAGTAGGCGCTTGCGATTTCAGAGACGAGGCGCGTCACCATGAAGTTCCGGCCTTCGACGCTCGCCAAGTAGCGATGGGAGGCGGCGTTGGCCAGGTTCCGCAGGCGGCCCCAAACATCGATTTCCCATGACGAGTAAAGTCCGAACTCGTGTCTTTGGAGATTGCGCGGGACACCGGTCAGTTCGTCGCTCTTGCCCTGGCTGGTGAACGCTCCGACGCGCTCGACGCCTGTCCCGGCGCCGAAGCCTACCCGAGGCAGGTACTCGCCACGCCGCGCCATGATCCCGGCGTTGGCGACCACGGTCTCCTGAATCGCGATGTTGAGCTCTTGGTTATGTTGGAGCGCCGCATCGACGAGCGCGACCAATTGCGCGTCCTTGAAAAATTCGCGCCATGGAATCAGGCCGGAACTTCGCGTATCGCTTAGCCCTGCGCTCGAATCAGCGCCGGCAAACGATTCCGGCACTACGCGATTTGGCGTGCGAGCCATTCCCATGGGTGGCAGCGGCGGCTTTCGCATGCATCCGCTTCCCATGGCGATAGCCACGACCATGATCACCGCGTTGAGCGTGCGGCGCCTCGGCCAGGCCATGCGGCCGTATTCTGTCCCCACAGGTTGGTTCATTGTGTCGGAATCCTTCGTTCATCCAGTCGTGATAGCTGACGCCCTTCCCAAGAGCATGCGGACGGGCGTGCTCAGGGAAGAATAAGTGTGAGGCCGCCATGCCAGCATTCATAGGAGCCGGCATGGGCGACCAGGGATTGCGTTGATGGGGACTAGACGGAAGGGGAGCCGCGGCTTGGATAGGCGCGGAGCCGGAAGGGGCTAAGTGCCCAGTTGGCAGACAGTTGATGAACGCGCGAGGCGGCTAGGTCTGAATCGAGAGCGACGTCGAAACGCAGGAGGTAGTGCTTGGTTTCGTCGTCATCCGTGGATTCCGGAAGATCGGCGACCTCTTCGTAGAGGTCATCCGCACAATGGAGTGCCGGAGGCGCCAGAGGCGCGGCGGCATGGCTTGAAGATTCAATTTGCCCGGCGGCTTGGCCGAAGCTCGCGGCAGGCCCGTGCGTGCCAATAAATTTTCCTGGCAGCTTGCTTGGGAGAGCGCCGCCGGCGAAGGCCATCCCCGCACAAGCGAAAGCAATTAGCGCTAAATAAAGCGCGCGGTGATCGCTACTGCCGTGGGGACGGTTCTGCAACAACTTGACAGTAGCATAAGTATTGTTTTGCACCAAGCTATTTGTCGTTATGGGGGAGATACGTGAAGTGTATGGCTTGGGCCTTGGCGTGAAAGTGCGCCAGCTGATTTAGTTGTCAATCCAAATGTCCCGGGGGAGGTCCTCTATGGAATCGAGCAGGTAGTCGGGCTGGAAAGGGGCGAGGGCTTCACGCGTCATCGGGCCGGTGGCGACGCTGATGATCGGGATGTTGTTTTCCTTGGCGGCGCGGATGTCGTTGAGGTGATCGCCGATGAGATAGGCGCGGTCGTGGCGGGGTGCCCGGCGAAGGGCGCGCGCGACGAGTTCGGTGCGGGAGCGGCCCATTTCGGCGAAGGCGCCGAAGCTGAAGTGATTGCGAATTCCAGCCTTCGCCATCTTATGCCAGCCGATGCGCGAGAGGTTGCCGGTGACGAGGCCGCGCGGGATCTTGGCGCGGTCCAGGCGGTGGAGGAAGGCGCGCATGCCGGGGGCGAGGCGGTGGCGGAGATCGGGGCACAGCGAGGGATAGATGCGTTGCGCTTCGAGAACTATGCCGGGCATCCACTGGATGATCTTCTTATCGGCGACGCCGGCTTGGCTGAGCATCAGGCGCAGGATGTCGCGGTCGAGCATGCCGCCGGTGTCGATGCCTTCGCTCGTGATGGGCCGATTGGCGAAGGCGCTGGCGGCTTTCTCAAGCGCGATGCGGTGGGCGGGGCCCGCGCGCCGCAGCAGCGTGCCGTCGATGTCGAAGAGGAAGAGGCGGGAAAGTGTCTGGGCCAATTCCCAAGATAGTAGACTGAGAGTAACGATGCAGGTTTTGCAGGCTGGGGAAGAGAAGTACGTTCTCCTCGAACTCGAATCCGAGACGATGGAGACGATCGCGGGACAGGTTGGCTTTGCGGCGTCGCTGGAAGAGAATTCGCGCTCGTGGCAGATGACGCTTTCCGCGCCGGATCGCAGCGGGCCTTTACTGCTCTTTGACGCGGCCGACCCCGGAAATCTTGGATGGTTCTCGCGTTGCCAGTTCTACGTGGACGGCGCGAGCGGTTTGGTGTTGCAGACGCCTATCGCGCTTTCGAACATTTACGACAAGAAGGGCAGCTTGGTTCCGCATGCATTGCGCGTGCACATCGCCAAGGAGTTGCCGGTGCGTTTCAAGTTGCCGGGACGCGTGGGCGTAAGCGAACAGGTCATGTATCAAGTGCTCTATAACTTTTTGCATGCGTTGCAGAATACCGGCGTGGGTTTGTGCGGCGGGCCGAGCGTGAAGCCGCTCGCGGGACGTAATGACGCACCGCCCGCGCGCACGTAGCGCTATGGTTTCGGCTGGAACTTCAAGCCGGGTAACGTCGTCATTCTGAAGGTATGCAGGCTTTACTACTGCTGAGTTTGCTCGCGCAGGATCCGCGAGACATCGTCGCGAAGTCGCTGGAGCGCGACGAGAAGAACTTCGAAATTCTCAACACCTATACGTACGAGAAACATACTACGGTGCGGACGCGCGAGAAGGATGGGAGCGTCAAGAAGACCGAGACGCGCGTGGAGGAAGTGATTCACGTGGACGGCACCGAGGTGGAGCGGTTGGTGTCGAAGGACGGGAAGGCGCTATCGGCGAAGGACGCAGCCGACGAGCAGAAGAAGGTCGACAAAGAGATCGAGAAGATCCAGAAGGAGTCGCCGTCGCAGCGGGCGAAGCGGCGCGGGGAGACGGAAAAGGACCGGAAGGAAGAACGCGAGGCGCGGCGCGAGGTGTTGGAGGCTTACGACTTCACGCTACTCGGCAGTGAAGAGCGCAACGGGCGGCAGGCGTGGAAGATAGAGGGGCGGCCGAAGCCGGGTTGGAAGGGAAAGGGCCGGCGCGCGAATCAATTCAAGGCGCTGCAAGGGCGCTTGTGGATCGACCAGCAGACCTATGAGTGGGTGCGGATGGAGCTCGATTCGATCGATACGATTTCGTTCGGCTGGTTTCTATTCCGGCTGCAACCAGGCGCGCGGATACACATCGATCAGAAGAACATCAACAACGAAGTCTGGCTTCCGACGCATGTAAACGTGCATGCGGACGCCAGACTGATCGGGAAAATGTTGCGCGTGGATATCGAGCAGGACTACCGGAATTTCCGGAAGTTCTCGACGGATTCGAAGTTCATCGTGGGGACGCCGCAGTAGGCGTTACTGGAAACTAACCAGCGCCTTTTCCATGTCGCTTTTGTAGGCGGCGAGAAGTTCCGGGCTTTCGGCTTCGAAGCGCATGACGAGAACCGGCTGCGTGTTCGAGGCGCGCAGGAGGCCCCAGCCTTTTTCGAATTTGACGCGAACGCCGTCGACATCGATCACCGGATGCGTCTTGCGGTAGTGCTCCTTCACCTTATCGACGAGGCCGAATTTCTTTTCGTCGTCGGAATCGATGCGGATCTCGGGGGTGTTCACCATCTTGGGCAGACCGGCTAGCTGGTGCGAGAGGGGGTGGCCGGAGTTTGCGACGATTTCGATGAGGCGGCAGGCGGCGTAGAGGGCGTCGTCGTAGCCGTAATAGCGGTCGGCGAAGAAGATGTGGCCGCTCATTTCGCCGGCGAGTTCGGCGTGCTCCTGCTTCATCTTGGTCTTGATGAGCGAGTGGCCGGTCTTGTACATGATGGGGCGGCCGCCGAGTTTCTCGATGCCGTCGTACATCAACTGCGAACATTTCACTTCACCGATGAAAGTAGAACCGGGCTTGCGGCTCAAGATCTCTTTCGCGTAGATGAGCATGAGTTGGTCGCCCCAGACGACCGTGCCGTTTTCGTCGACGGCGCCGATGCGGTCCGAGTCGCCGTCGAAGGCGATGCCGAGTTCGGCGCCATGTTCGCGGACGGCGCGCTTCAGGTGTTCGAGATTCTCTTCGACGGTGGGGTCGGGATGGTGGTTCGGAAAGTGACCGTCCATCTCGAAGTACATTTCGATGCGTTCGACGTTGAGCTTTTGGAGGAGGCGGTGGAGGGCGGGGCCGGCGGTGCCGTTGCCCGCGTCGAAGACGACCTTGACCTTGCGTTGCCAGTTGAACTGTTGCGGGATCTCGTCGACGTAGGGCGTGATGATGTCGGCGGTGGTGACTTTGCCTTCGCCTTTCTCGAAGTCTTGTCTGGCGATTAGGTTGTAGATGTCCTGGATATCTTGGCCGTAGACGGCGGACTTGCCCGCCATCATTTTGAAGCCGTTGTAGTCGCTGGGATTGTGGGAGCCGGTGATCATGACGCCGGCTTCGGCGCCGAATTTGTAGACCGAGTAGTAGAGGAGTGGCGTGGGGATGACGCCGATGTCGGTGATTTCGGCGCCGGTGGAGAGGAGGCCTTCGAGGAGGGCGTCGTGAAGACGCTGGCCGCTCAAGCGGCAATCGCGGCCGAGGTTGATCTTGCGTCCGGTGCGGCGGATCATGTAGGTGCCGATGGCCTTGCCGAGATCGACAATGTCCGGCGTGAGGAGGTCGCGATCGGCGATGCCGCGGATGTCGTACTCCCGGAAAATCGTATGCTTCAACATGCTTTTTCAAGGTAACAAAGGGGGCGTACTTGGATCGATGAGCGGTTGGTTCTAGTACGTTTTGCTGGGGGACGTAGCGTGGGTCCGCTCCTTTGCAGTCGCGGCTCAGAATGACCGTGGGCGGAGGCGATTATGCTTAGGGATTGGCACAGAAAGAGTCGCTGGCGCGTATGCTGCCGGAACGGGCGTTAAGTTCTTCGTCTTTGTTGACGCAGGGGATGCCGCGTGAGCTGGCGCTGGTGGCGGCGCGGCGGGTGGGCGTGGTGGGGTTGGTTTACTCGGCGGCGTATTTGGCCTTTGAGATTCTATTCATCCTGACGCGGGGCAGGGAAGTTCCCAATCTGATCGGGTTTTTCAAGGTCAGCGCAGTGATCGGCATCGCGACTGGCCTCTTGGTGTGGTGGCTGAGCAAGAAATGGAACGATCAGCCGGCGCGCGTGGTGCAGATGGGCTTGATCTTCGAGGTGATGGCTAGTTTGCAGATCGCGATCGCCGAGACCGCCGTGCCGTTTGAGCAATCGTTGCTGGTGCGTGGGCACTCCTCTATTGCATTTTGGATATCTACGTTCGCGCTGGTGGCGCCAGCGCCGTACGGTCAAGCGTTGACGGCGGCGTTGTTATCCGCGGCAATGGCGCCGGCGGGGATCGCGCTGAATATCTGGTGGCGCGGCAATCCTTCGCCGCCATTGGGCGTATGGGCTATTTGGAGCGCGGCGCCTTTCTTGATGGCGGTGTTCTGTACGTGGATCGCGCGGTGGATCTACAGGATGGGGCAAGAGTTGGAACAGGTGAAGAGCTTGGGGAGCTATCAGTTGATTGAGCAGGTGGGGCACGGCGGCATGGGCGAGGTGTGGCGGGCGAAGCATCGTTATCTCGCGCGGGACGCGGCGGTGAAGTTGATTGGCGCGAAAGGAAAGGACGCCGAGGAGACGCGGAAGCGTTTCGAACGTGAGGCGCAAGCGATCGCGCGATTGGAAAGCCCACATACGGTTTCGATTTTCGACTATGGCGTGACGCCGGAGGGGCAGTTGTATTTCGCGATGGAGTTGATCCGGGGGATGAACTTGGATCAGTTGGTGAAGAGATTTGGGCCGCTATCCAACGCACGGGCGCGGCAGATTTGGTTGGGCGTGCTGCGGAGCTTGGAAGAGGCGCACGCGGCGGGTTTGGTGCATCGTGATATCAAGCCGTCGAATATCTTGCTGGCGCGGATGGGGCTCGAGTACGACTGGGTGAAAGTGGTGGACTTTGGACTAGTGAAGATGGGGGCGGACGAGGGCGTGACGCAGATTACGATGGACCGGCAAACACTTGGGACGCCCGCGTTCATGGCTCCGGAGATCGCCACGGGTGACGAGGAAGTGATCGATGGGCGCGCGGATTTATATGCGACGGCGTGCGTGGTGTACTGGCTGCTGACGGGACGGAATGTGTTCGGCGGGGCGACGGCGATGGCGACTTTGCTAAAGCATATGAACGAGCCGGTGGAGGCGCCGAGCGCGGTGACGGAGATGCCGGTGGACGCGGAGCTGGAGCGCTTGGTGTTGTGGTGCCTGGAGAAGAAGCCGGAGAATCGTCCGACGGGTGCGAAGCAGTTGCGGGAGAAGTTGGAGGCGTTGAAGCTGCGCGAGGAGTGGACGTCGACGCAGGCGGAGGAATGGTGGAAGACGAATCTGCCGGCGCTGGCTTAGCAAGCGCGGACGGCTGGGGCGCGCCGTTTCTTTCGTTCTTGATTTTGGGTTTGGTGGTGGGGATTCCCTACTACGCGTTGCCTTTCTTCTACGACTACATGGAGCGTGCTTATGCTTGGGAGCGAAGCGCGGTGATGCTGGGCTTGCCGTTGGGGACGCTTGCGACATTGATCGTTGGGCCGTGGCTCTCGCGGGTGACGGACTTGCGGCGCGCGATTTCCTTGGGAGCGTGCCTGTGCGGCTTGGCGGTGGCGGGCTTGGGTTGGACGGGTGGGAGCTTGTGGGCGTACTACGGATCTTGGATCCTCTACATGACGGGATGGACGATGGCGGGGCCGCTGGCGCAGCAGATGGTGCTGGGAGGGTGGCGCAAGGGGCGCAGCGGGCCGGCCTTGGCGCTGGCTTATTGCGGCATCAGTTTCTTCGGCGCGATCTCGGTGGCGAGCGTGGCGCGGCCTTTGACGGCGTGGCTCGGATGGCAAGGGGCGTTGGCGGGGATGGGCGCGATCGTTAGCTTGGCGGGTGCGCTGGCTTGGGCGTTGCCGCGATCACGCAAACGGGAATCGAGCTTTGATGGACCCGTTGCGTGGGGCGCGGCGTTTTGGTACTTGCTTTTGGGGAGCACATTGTTTGGCGTGGCCGTGGGAGGCGTGGCGCAGCACTTGAAGTTGATTTTGGCGGAGTTCGGACGCTTGGAACAGTTGAGGCTCGATGCGTTGTTCGGTTGGTGTGTGATGGCGATGCTGGCGGCGGGGGTTTGCGGGCGTTTCGTTTTTGGCTGGGCGGCGAATCGCGTGTCGAAGGCCGGGCTGGTTTGCGGCGCGGCGGCGTTGATGTCTGTGTCGCTGGCGTTGCTTACGAGCTGGGATGTGGAGCGCTCGGCGTTGTGGTTTAGCCCGCTGTTTGGTTTTGGTCTGAGCGCCGACTTCTTGACCGTGCCGCTGATGGCGCTCGAACGCTTTCGCAGTAAGCGGGTGCTGGGAGTGATGGTGCCCGTGAATACGCTGGGACAGACTTGGTATCCGTACGCGATGGCGTTGCTGTGGAACGCGAGCGGCGGCTATGCGGCGCCGCTTTGGATGACGCAAGGATGTTTAGTTCTGGGCGCGTTTTTCGTTTGGATGGCGGGGCGGCGCTAGGATTCCTTCACCCAGGGGTGAGGGCCTTGGCCTTGCGGGCGCGGGGGAGTGCGCGCGGATTCGAGTAAGGCCGTGAGGTTCGCGAGGCGCTTGGGTTCGCTGGCGGCGAGGTTTTTCGATTCGGCGATGTCGGTCTTCAAGTTGTATAGCTCGAGCGGCGCGTTCGCTTTGGGGCGGACGATTTTCCAATCGCCTTGGCGCAGGGCGGCGGGGACCTTTTCGTCGCGGAAGGCTTGCTTGGCGCCGTCGTAGCCGGGGAATTCCCAATAGAGATAATCGTGGGGCTTTTGCTTCTTGCCCGCGAGGGTGGGCAGGAGGCTCCATCCGTCGATGTCTTTTGGCGTGGCTTGCTGGGCGAGGGCCGCGGCGGTGGGGAGGAAGTCCATGAAGTTCCACGCATAGTTGGAGACGCGATTGGCCGGGACGCGGCCGGGTTGGCGGGCGATCATGGGCACGCGGAGGCCGCCTTCGTACATGGTGGTTTTGTAGCCGCGAAAGGGGCCGTTGGTGCGGAGGAGGTCTTCGGTGTCGATACCTTTGTAGTGGCCGCCATTGTCGCTGGTGAAGAAGACTAGCGTGTTGGCGTCGGTGTTGAGGTCCTTTAGCTTGCTCATGATCTGGCCGACGTAGCTATCGACTTTGGAGACCATGGCGCTGTAGGTCTGACGTGTGTGGGGATTGGCGGCGAGGCGTCCGGACTTTTCGCTCCAAGGAACCTCTTGAGGGAATTTGCCGGCGTAGGGCGCTTCGGCTTCGGCGGGCGCGAGGGGTTCCCAATGCGGAATGGTGAGCGGAACGTAGAAAAAGAAAGGATCGTTGCGGCCGACCTTGCCGAGCCAGTCGAGGGCTTCCTTCATCATGTAATCGTTGGCGTAAACGCCGCGCTTGCGGCCGGCGTTAGCGGCGATGGGCGTGAGCTTGTCGTTGTGGAAGAGGCGCTCGGGGTATTGGTAGTGCGCGTGCATTTGATGGAGGAAGCCGCAAAACTCGTCGAAGCCCTTCTTCCACGGGACGCCTTCCGTGCCAATGTCGCCGAGACCCCACTTGCCGAAGCAGCCGGTCTTGTAGCCGGCTTGCTTCAGGACTTGCGCTACGGTGACGTCGCTCGGGAGGAGCGAAACGCCGCCGGGATTGGAGCGCACGCTAGTGTGGCCCATGTGCTTGCCCGTCATCAGAACGCTGCGCGAAGGAGCGCAGACGGTGCAGCCGGCGTAGGCGTCGGTGAAGCGCGTGCCTTCGGCGGCGAGTTTATCGATGTGCGGCGTCCGGATGTATTTCTGGCCGTAACAGCCGGGGTCGCCCCAGCCCATGTCGTCGGCCATGATCCAGACGATACTGGTCTTGCGTTGTTGCGCAGCCTGCAGGAAGGGCGCGCCGAGGGAAAGAAGGAAGTCGCGGCGGCTATTTCGCAACTACTTTTCTTCCGCTATGAATTTATATGAAAACGCGCCGACCGCGGCGCCGATGATGGGCGCGACCCAGAAGAGCCAAAGCTGGCTAATCGCCCAGCCGCCGACGAAGACCGCGACGCCGGTGCTGCGGGCGGGGTTGACGCTGGTGTTGGTGACGGGGATGCTGATCAAGTGGATGAGCGTGAGGCCGAGGCCGATGGCGATAGGGGCGAATCCGGCGGGAGCGCGTTTGTCCGTGGCGCCAAGGATGATGATGAGGAAGAAGGCGGTCATCACTACTTCGGTGACGAAAGCGGCGCCCATGGAGTAGCCGCCTGGGGAATGCGCGTCGAAGCCGTTTGAGGCGAAGCCCGCGGCGACGTCAAACCCCGCTTTGCCGCTGGCGATGAAGTAGAGCACGGCCGCGCCCGCGAGACCGCCCAGGACTTGGCTCACGATGTAAGGAAGTAACTGGCCGCTGGAGAAGCGGCCGCCGAGCATGAGACCGACGGAGACGGCGGGGTTCAAGTGGCAACCGGAAATGTGGCCGATGGCGTAGGCCATGGTGAGCACCGTGAGGCCAAAGGCGAGCGAGACACCGTGGAGGCCGATGCCGACTTCCGGGAAGGCGGCGGCGAGCACGGCGCTGCCACATCCGCCGAGGACTAGCCAGAAGGTGCCGAAGAATTCGGCCGCGTACTTGTTCATGAGAGAGCTCCTTGTTTCAGGCGTTGCGCTTCAGGGTTTGTGAAGACCGCTGCTTAGCGTAACGCAAGCCTCCGGGAATTACCATCCCAAAAGTGCAAGTATGAATAGAATTTATGCTTCGGCTATTTCTTCAAGGATTTTCTTCGCCTCGGCGGCGGGTTCGGCGGCGCGGGTGATTTGGCGGCCGATGACTAAGTAAGTAGCGCCGGCTTGAATCGCGGCCCTAGGGGTAGCGATGCGCTTTTGATCGCCGGCCGCACTGCCCGCGCTGCGCACGCCGGGGGTGACGAGGACATGGTTTGGGCCTGTAATGGCGCGGACGCGGGAGACTTCGAGCGGAGAACAGACGAAGCCGTCGATTCCGACCTCGACGCCAAGATGAACTTTCTTTTCGACGAGCGCGGTTACGGTTTGGCCGGCGGGATAGCCGTCTTCGAGTAAGTCGGGCTCGCCTAGGCTTGTGAGTACCGTTACGCCTAGGGTCTTCGTGTTGGAGTCGCCACGGCCTTCGACGGCGGCGCGCATGACTTGCCCCGTGGCATGTACGGTGAGGAGTTGAACGTTCAATTCGGTGGCGCGGGCGACGGCGCGGCGGACGGTCTCGTGGATGTCGTGGAATTTGAGATCGAGAAAGACCTTCTTGCCGCGGGCTTGGAGTTCGCGGACGAGGGCGGGGCCTTCGGCGGTGAAGAGTTCCATGCCGACTTTGTAGAAATCGACGGCGGGGCCGATGGTCGCGATCAGGTTGAGGGCTTGTTGGGAGTCTTCGACGTCGAGGGCGACGATGATGGGGTTGTAGCTTAGTGCAGGCAAATGACGGCGTCCTCTTGAGAGGATACTTCGCCGATAACGGTGGCGGGGTAGCGGGCGAGGTATTTCGGCACTTCGGCTTCGGGCAGGCTGATGAGGAGGCCGCCGGAGGTTTGGGGGTCGAAGAGTAAAGTGTAGAGGTCGTCGGGGATGCCGGGGCCGCGGTGAACGCGGGGCTCGTTGTACTTCTTGTTGTTCTTGAGACCGCCGGGGATGGCGTCTTGCGCGATGGATTCCAGGGCGCCATCGAGTAGCGGTAACGCGGCGGGACGTAAGTGCAGCGTGAGTTGGCTGGCCTCGGCCATTTCGCGAGCATGGCCGGCGAGGCCGAAGCCGGTGATGTCAGTGCACCCGTGAATTTCAAGGTCTTGCATTGCTTCGGCGGCGGCTTTGTTAAGGAGCAGCATGTTGGCTTCGGCGGCGGCGACGTGCGCGGGCTGGGCGAGACCGCGTTTCAAGGCTGTCGCGATAACGCCGGTCCCGAGAGGCTTGGTGAGGAGGAGAATGTCGCCGGGGCGAGCGTGGGAATTCGCGCGGAATTTTTCGGGATGAACGATACCGGTAACCGAATATCCGAACTTAATATCTTCGTCCGCGACGGAGTGGCCGCCGAGGAGAAGGCAATTGGCCTCCTGCATTTTCAGTGCGCCGCCGCGCAGGATTTCGGCGAGAGTTTCGGAGTCGCCTTTGCCGGGATAGCAGAGAATGGAGAGCGCGGTGAGGGGTTGGCCGCCCATGGCCCAAACGTCGCTCAGTGCGTTGGCCGCAGCAATGGCGCCGAAGGTAAAAGGGTCGTCGACGATGGGGGTGAAGAAGTCGACGGTCTGCACCAGGGCGCACTCCGGCGAGAGCTTGTAGACGCCGGCATCGTCCGACGTTTCAAACCCGACCAGGAGATTGGGATGCGCCACTTTCGGGAGGCTTTGGAGCGCGGCCGCCAGAAACTCCGGCGGTAATTTCGACGCTCAACCCGCCGCTTTGGCGTGGGCCGTAAGCTGTTTTTGCACGGTCTTCCCCATGATATCCTCCGGCTAAATCCATATGCTGTATCGCTGTTTTCTTTTTGTAGGCTTGGCGGCCGCGAGTTTGTGGGCGCAGGGGCCGAGGCGGCATGTGGTCTTGCAGATCGATCCTCGCTTGGGGGAGAGGGCGCTGCGGGAAGCGGGCATTGAGAAGTTGGAGGCGCTGGGCGGGCGCGATTGGCTGGTTAGCGTGGATGCAAATGGCGCGATGGCGGGGAAGGGTGAGCCGCTGTCGCTGAAGCAGAAGTTATCCGAGGAACTGCAGGATGGGAAGCGGCCGCTGTGGACGCAGGTGAAGTTACGTGGGGGGCGTGAGGGCGTTGAGGTGCTGGTCTATTTTTATGCGGACTCGTCGGCGGATTTCGCGGTTGGGGAATTGGACGCGATGGGCGCGGAAGGTATCGAGCGCAGCGACGATTTCGGGCGCGTGACGGCGCGGGTGGCGGGCGAGGATCTGGAACGGCTTGCGCAACAGGAATGGGTGCGGCGGGTGGAGCCGGGTTTTGCGCCGCTGAAGTTCTGGTCCAACGCCGAGAGCGCGCGGTTGTTGGGCGCGGACCGATTGCACGGGGAGTTCGCATTGACGGGAACGGGCGCGAAGGTGGCGGTGGTGGATGGGCAGGTGGACATGCATCCCGAATTCTCCGATCGGTTGACGCGGATCCGGACGGGGGCGGCGGAGGTGCATGGCACGCACGTTACGGGCACGGTGGCGGCGGCGGGGAACGACCCGCGCTTGAAGGGCATTGCACCGCAAGCGCGCATTGTGTCGTATAGTTTGCGCACGATTGGCGATGGGCTTACTTCGATCTTGAACGCGAAGACGCTGGAGAGCGCGGACCTGGCGACGAATAGCTGGGGCGCGGACGCGAGCGAGCTAAGCGGGTCTTGCGGCTTGATGGGTTCTTATACTTCGTTCGACCGCGAGGTGGACCGCATCGCGGCGCAGCAGAATTTTCCGGTGTTGTTCGCGATTGGCAATACGCGCGATCAATACGACTGCACGATGTTCGCGCGCGCGGGTTTCTACACGGTGCCGCCGCCTGGGAGCGCGAAGAATATTTTGACGATTGGCGCGGTGGACAAGACGAACGGCATGAGCGCGTTTTCGAGTTTCGGGCCGACCAAGGACGGGCGCTTGAAGCCGGACGTGGTGGCGCTGGGCGTGGAGGTTTTGTCGACGAGCACCAACGGCGGCTCGCGCGTGTTGTCGGGAACTTCGATGTCCACGCCTGCGGTGGCCGGATTGTCGGCGTTGTTGATCGACCGTTTCCGGTTGAAGACGGGCGAGACGATGCGGCCGGATCTGTTGAAGGCGTTGCTCGCGAATACGGCGAACGATTTGGGCAATCCAGGTCCGGACTATAGCCATGGCTACGGGATTCCGGACGGCGTGAAGGCGGTGGAGGCGATCGACAATAACCGCTTCGCGCGAGAGAGCGTGACGTCGGGCGCGACGCGCGAGATTGAGTTCGATGTGCCGGATGGCGCGCCGGCCTTGCGCGTGATGCTGGCGTGGACGGATCCGCCGGCGGCGGCGGGCGCGGCGAAGGCGTTGTTGCACGATTTGGATTTGGTGGTGGTGGCGCCGGATGGGACGCGCAGCCTTCCGATGACGCTTAACCCAGCGCGCCCGGAGCAAGATGCCGCGCCGGGCGAGAACACTCGCGACAACATGGAGCAGGTGGTGTTGCGGGGGCCTGCGGGCGGGCGTTGGAAGGCGATCGTTTCGGCGAAGGAATTGCCGTTTACTTCGCAGAGCTTTGCGTTGACTTGGAGCCCGGCGGAGAATCCGGAACCGCCTTGCCGCACGGTGATCTTTCCGCGCGAGATTTCGATGAGCGAGTTAGAGAATCAGTTCGCGATTCAGGTGGCGCGGTCGAGCGTTTGCGAGGCGTGGGATGTAGCGGCGTTGCCCGATTGGGTGCAGAGCGGGGGCCCGAGTGTGGCGAAGGCGAGCGGCTTCGTGAAGTTGCGCGCGTTGCCGAACGAGAGCGGCGCGCAGCGGACGGCGACGTTGCAGGTGGCGGGGCAGAATTTGGTGCTGCGGCAAAACACTCGGTGTGTTTCGCGGGAGATTGAAGTGGGAAAGTTGGAACTTGGGAACTTGAACGCGACGGATTGCGCGTTCCTGGGATTGAGCTCGTACTACACGAAGCAGTATTCGTTCCGGGCGCAGGCGGGGCAGCGAATTGTGATTGAGGCGGCGTCGCAGGTGATTGATACGTACATTGCACTGCTGGGGCCGGGTGGGATTTTCCTGGGCGAGGACGACGATAGCGGCGGCGCGTTGAACTCGCGCTTTCCGGCGAGTGGCGCTTTGGCGGCGCCGCTGGAAAATGTGTATACGGTTCTGGTTTCGAGTGCGTTGCCGCGTGAGGTTGGGCCGTTTAGCGTGCGCGTGACCATTAGCGAAGCGACTGGATCGACGAAGGCTTTGCCGAAGGTGATCGAGGCTTGCCCGGCGGCCGTTGATGGAGAGATCACGAACGAGTCGAGCGCCGAGGGACGGCGTGGGGATCTGTATCGCACGGATACGTATCTATTTGAGGGACGGGTGGGGCAGCAGTTCACGGCAAGCGTGACGGAGGCGGGCTTCGACGCGGTGGCTTACTTGATTGGGCCGACGGGCGCGCAAATCGCGTTTAGCGACGACTTCGACGGGACAAAGAATCCGAGGATCGAGCGCGTCTTAACGGCGAATGGCATTTACCGGTTGGAGGTGACTTCTTACAGTCCGCTGACGACGGGCGCTTACAAGCTGAGCGTGCCTACCTGCGCGAATTGGGTGCGGCCTTAGACTTCGTCTTCTTCCGGGATTTCGGCGGCCAAGCTGGAGTAGTTCTTGAGCACGTCGATGGACTTGCCGGCAGAGAAGCCGGCGGTGCGGAGGCGGCGGAAGACGCTGTTTAGATTCTTGGGCTCAGCGAGAAACGCCTTGAGATCCTTGTTGCGGTATTTGCGGGCGAGGTAAGCGAGAATGAGTTCTTTTTCGTCCTGCCCCGCGTAGATGTGGGCGACGGTTTTCTCGGCGAGCGGCGCGGCGACTTGGCGGAGGCGGAGATCGCGGAGCACGCGGCCCGCGCCGAAACCCCGATTTTCCTTGCGCATCGTGCCGAAGTGCTGGGCGAATTGTTCGTCGTCTAGGGCCTTGTATTCCTTGAGGCTGGCGATGATGGTGTCGATGTCGGCTTCGTTCGCGGCTTTGTCCTTGAGCTTCTTGCGGAGTTCGGCGGTGGACAAGGGACGCGCGGTGAGGGTGCGGAAGGCGTAGTTCTTGAGCGCTTCGAAATCGAGCTTGGGTTTTTCCGTCTTGCGCGGTCTCACGCTTGCGAAGATAGCAGTAAGCGGGCCGAGATGAGAATTTCCTGAGAACTTTTTGAGAAAGGATTGCGCGTTGTTGGACATGAAGAGATTTGCAATTGTTTTCGGAATGGCGGCCTCGATGCTGGCCCAGCACGGCGAGGTACAGATGGGCAAGGTGGTGGCGCGGAAGCTGGAGGGCTATGGGAAATTGCACTTCGAGGTTTCGAGCGCCAGCGCCGAGGCGCGGATTTGGGCGAATCAGGGATTGCGCCTGATCTACGCTTTCAACCATCCCGAGGCGGCGGCGAATTTCAAAAAGGCTAGCGAAGTGGACCCCGAGTGCGCGATGTGTTTTTGGGGATATGCGTTCGCTTTGGGAAACAACATCAACGCGCCGTTGATGCCGGAGTACGCCAAGCCCGCTTATGAGGCATCGCGGAAGGCGTTGAGCCTGGCGGCGAAGGCGCCGCCGCGGGAACGCGCTTACATCGAGGCGTTGGCGCAGCGCTATGAGCCGGAGAACCCGAAGGATCGTAGCGGGCTTGATAAGGCTTACGCCGAGGCGATGCGCAAGGTGGCGGCGGCGTATCCGGACGATCTGGACGCGCAGGTGTTGGCGGCCGATGCGTTGATGAATTTGACGCCTTGGAAGCTTTGGGACCGGGAAGGCAAGCCCAATACATACACGCTCGAAATCGTTTCGCTGCTGGAGGGCGTAATGCAGCGCGACCCGGGACATATGGGAGCGAATCACTTCTATATTCATGCGGTGGAAGCTTCGCCGACGCCGGAGCGTGCGTTGAAGTCAGCGGATTTGTTGGGCGGATTGGCCAGTGGCAGCGGGCACTTGGTGCACATGCCGGCGCATATCTACATGCGGACGGGAGACTACGAGTCGGCGGCGGTGGTGAACCAGAAGGCGGCGGAATTGGACCGGGTCTACTTCGCTTCGATTGGGGGCCCAAGTTACTACACGCCATATTGGGTGCACAACCTGCATTTCCTGGCGGCGGCGCGGGCGATGCAGGGGCGTTACGCGGAAGCGCGCGAGGCGATGCGCGAGGCGGCGCGGCAGTTGGAACCGATCGCGCGGATGAATCAAGGGTTTGAGGCGTTCCTGGCTATGCCGTATTTGATCGAGGTGCGCTTTCAGAAGTGGGAGAAGATTCTCTCGATGCCGGAGCCGCAGAGCTTTAGCTTGACGGTGAACAATACGTGGAGACTGGCGCGGGCGATGGCGCTGGCGGCGACGGGAAAAGTGAAGGAGGCCGAGGCGGAAGAGAAGAATTTCGCCGAGGCGGTGGCGAAGTTGAATGAGGAACGCACCTACGGCCTGAATCGCGAGGTGGATGTGATGCGCATTGGTCTTGCGGCGCTGGAGGGGCGGATCGCGTTGGCCAAGCATCAGCACGATGTGGCCGAGGCGAAACTGCGCGCGGCGGTGGAGATGGAAACGAAGCTCGCTTACGACGAACCGGCCGGCTGGTATTACCCGCCGATGCGCGAGGCCTTGGGCGCGATGTTGTTGGGCGACGGCAAGGCGCAGGAGGCGGAGAAGGTGTTTCGCGATGAACTCGTGAACAACCGGCGGAATGGCCGGGCGTTGTTCGGCTTGCACGAGGCGTTGCTGGCGCAGGGCAAGAAGGATGAGGCGTCGATGGTGGCGCCGCTTTTCGCCAAGGCTTGGGAAAAGGCGGACACGCCACTGAGTCTGGCGATGTTGTTCTGAGTTGCTTTGAGCGGCGGCGATAAAATTAGGCGGTGATGATGCATCGCCGCCTTTTCAATCGATCGACGGGACTACTGCTGCTTGGCTCCGCGACGGTGCGCGGGTATCAGGCCAATAGCGCGTTGCGTCTGGGTTGGCTCGGTTGCGGCGCGCGGGGATCGGCGGTGTTGCGCGCGATGCATGCGGTGGGTGGCGTGCGCGTGACGGCGCTGGCGGATTTGTTCGCGGATAAGCTTGCGGCGGCGAAGGCGAAGTGGAATGCGCAAGCACAGGGCTTTATCGGCGCGGACGCTTACCGGCGGATCGCGGAGGCCAAGGACGTGGACGCCATCGTGATCTCGACGCCGAACTATTTTCACGCCGAGCATCTCGATGCGGTGGTGGCGGCGGGGCGGCACGTTTATTGCGAGAAGCCGGCGGGCGTCGATGTCGTGAGTTGTTTGCGTTTCCTGGAGATCGGAAAGCGGGCCGCGAGCAAGTTGAGTCTGGCGGTGGGCTTTCAGGTGCGGACGGCGCCAGCTTTCGAAGGCGTCGTGAAGCGGATTCAGCAGGGCGCAATCGGGAAAGTCGCTTCGATGGCCGGGCATTACTACGCGACCGCTACTCCGTATCCTGAATACGCAGGCAAGAGCGATTTGGAAAAACGTATCCGGCGATTCTTTTGGGATCGCGTAATTTCGGGCGACGTGGTGGTGGATCAGAATATTCACATTCTGGATATCGCGAATTGGGCGATGGGCGCGCATCCGGTGGCGGCGAGCGGACGCGGCGGGCGTTATGTGCGCAAGGACGCGGGCGATGTTTGGGATACCTGGGGCGTGGTGTTGGCATATCCCGGCGGGGCGCAGTTAACGTTCAACTCGACGCAGTTCGGCGATACGTATTGGGACGCGGGGATTCGCTTCTTTGGGGAGAAGGGCGTGGGCGAGTGTTATTACTCGGGCGTGTCGCGGATTCTGGGAGCGCAGCCGTATGATGGGTCGCCGGCGAAGGTAGCCACGGCGAAGTTTTCGTTGGATGGCGCCTTTGACGGGTTGGGTGGCAGCGATCAGAACAAAGTGCGCTTGTTCCTGGAGAGCGTGAAGAGCGGCAATTATCTGAACGAGGCGGCGACGGGCGCGGAGAGCGCGCTGACGGCGATTCTGGCGCGCGAGGCTTGCTACCGGGGCGGGACGATGGCGTGGGAAGAGTTGCTGGCGGGGCGGCAGTCGTATCAGGGACAGATCGATCTCTCGCGGCTTTAAGGCTGTATGAGAGACTCAAGAAATCTAGCGCCGTGCCGGAAATGATACGCGGACAATACGAAGTCCTAGGGGAAATCGGAAAAGGCGGGATGGGGCAAGTGCTCCGCGCCCGCGACATCAAGCTGAATCGCGTGGTGGCGCTGAAGGTGTTGCGCGCCGACCAACGAGCGGACGACGAGCGCCGCCGGCGTTTCTACAACGAGGCGCAGGCCGCCTCCGCGCTGAACCATCCGAACATCATTACGATTTACGACATCGTCACGCAAAGCGAGGCCGGGGGCGAGCACGATTACCTGGTGATGGAGTTCGTCGCGGGGCAGACGATGGCCGATTTGCTCTTGGAGAAGAGCCTGACCTATCGCGAAGTCATCAACTACGGCGTGCAGATGGCCGACGCACTGGCGGCGGCGCACGCGGCGGGAATCGTGCATCGCGACCTCAAGCCGGGTAACGTCATGGTGAACGAGCGGGGCCTGGTGAAAGTGCTCGACTTCGGACTGGCTAAACTCGAAGCGCCGCTCGAAGACGGCGCGGACCCCGACGCGACGCAATTGGCGCCGATGACGCGCGAAGGCTTCATCATTGGGACCTGCGCTTACATGAGCCCGGAGCAGGCGCAGGGCAAGCCCGTGGACGCGCGAAGCGATATCTTTAGCTTCGGCGCGGTGCTCTATGAGATGGCGACGCGCAAGCGCGCTTTCTCCGGCGATAACAACATCACGACGCTTTCGGCCGTGCTGCGCGATGAGCCTACGAGTCTGCTGGCGCTTTCGCCGCAGATTCCGACGCCGCTCGAGCGCTTGATCCACCGCTGCTTGCGCAAGGAGCCGGGCGAGCGTTGGCAGAACATGGAAGAGGTGCGTGGGGCGCTGGCGGCGTTGAAGCAGTCGGCGGATTCGGGAATCTTGGGGCAGAGCGCGGCAGCGGCAAGCGCGGCAGCGCCCGCGAGCGCTTCCGCTGAGACCGTCGCGATGCCAACGCCCTCGTCGCCACAGCCCAGTCCTTTTGCGGCGCCGCCACCTTCCTCGAATGCGCCCATCAATCCAGGCCCGACGAAGTGGTTGAGCAACAAGAGGGTGTTGATCGGCATCGCGATCGCGGCGGCGATTATCTTTGGACCGTTCCGCAGTGGACGCGACCGAGGGCTCAAGGTAAGCGTCGATGGGGACCCGGTGGAAGTTGGGCAGAAGGTGCGCGAGGGGCTGGAAACGGCGGCGAAAGAGTTAGAGAAGCTCGACAAGAGTTCGGCTGGCCGCGAACGGTTGGACAACGACGACATTCTGAAGATGGCCGAGGAGAAGGTGCCAGAGAACGTCATTCTCGGCCAGATTCGTAACGCGCGCACGAAATTCGATCTATCGAGCGACGAGGTGATCCGCCTGGTGAAGGGCGGCGTTTCCGAGCGGGTGATTGAGGGCATGCGGAATCCGAAAGCGATTCCGGCGGCTGGAGGTCCGCCGCCGGGACCACCGCCGCCTCCACCGCCGGGCGCGGTCGCCGTGACCGTGCCGGACCGGACGCCGGTGAGTCTGGTGCTGGCCTCGGACATTCCGGCGGACGCCGCTCCCGGGACGCCGCTGGCTTTCACGGTGGAGCAGGATTTGAAGGTGGGCGATCAAGTGATTCTGCCGAAAGGCGCGCCCGCGCAGGGCATGATTTTCGAGAAGGCAAAGAAGCGGGTGCTGCGCAGCAGCAAGACGCTATTCCATCTGATGGACGCGGATGGAATGGGTGGTTCGAAGATTCGTTTGCGCGCGGTGCCGGACGCGAAGCCTGAAGAGTTCAGTTCGCGTGCGCTCGATTTCGGCGAGGGGCGCGACAAGGAATTTTTGGCGCGGACGGGGACCAAGGTCGTGGGCTACGTGGACGGCGAGCAGCAGGTCTTCGCGGCGCCGGTTTCTTCGAAGAAGAAATAGCCTGGGCGGCAGTTTAAGCCGCGACAGGTTCTTCCACGCGAGCTAGCACGTAAGGGCCTTCTGGGATGACGGCGACGGAAGCTTTGGACGGCAAGCCCGAAAGCAGGGCGGCGCAGGCGTCGTCGAAGTTATCGAAGACGGGACCCCACATGTTGGAGCGATATTCGGCGGGCACTCCCGGCGTGAAAAAGAGAATCTCTTTGTCGGCGAGGACCAGCGCGAGTTTTTCCAACTGCCATTGGTCTACGGTGACGGGCGCGTTCTCGACCGCTTTCAAGAAGCCGTCCGCCGTCGGATAGCGCAGCAACATCTCGCGGAATTCGTGCGCGCCGGGGCCTTCCGTGCACTCGGCGCAGATGAGGATCTTGCCGCCGGGTTTGATGATATGGCTGGCGGCCGTGACGCCTTTGACAGCCTGGTAGAGAGTGAGATCGAGCGGATACCCGGCGCAGGTGGTGATGGCGGCGTCGACAGGTGAGTCAATCCGCTCCAGCATCACCTGGCTCACAAACTCCACACCGGCGGCGTGCGCTTTCTCCGGGTGGCCCGCGAAGACGCCCGCGATTTCGCGCTTGCGGGTCAAGGCGACGTCGAGCATAAACGTGTGGCCGGCCATGCGGGCGATTTCTTGCAGTTCTCGATGCAGCGGGTTCTCGTGAATGGAGCCTTCGACGCTCAGACGGTTGCGCATGAAGCGGGGGCTGTGGATCACCTTAATAGTTTCCTGGGCGGCGAGGCCGGGGGCGATCAACTTGCGGCCGCCGGAATAGCCGAGCATGAGATGAGGCTCTATGAAGCCCAGGGTTATGCGCAAATCGGCGTTCACGAAGTCCTTCGCAATGTAAACGGGGATTCCAGAATCCGTCGAGCCGAGATGCTGATGATCTTCAAATATTTTCGCATCGTGATTGAAAACACGGTACTTCGCGGCGATTTCCGGCGAAAGGATTTCATCAAGTTCGGCGGGCGTCGCGATGCGGTGCAGGCCGGTGGCGATGCAGATGACGATGCCGTCGCTAGGGATGCCGGCGGCTTCGAGAATCTCAATGATTAACGGCAGCGTCTTGCGATTTGGGGCGGGGCGGGTGATGTCGCAAACGCTGATGGCGGCCGATTTTTTGCCGCGAGCGAGTTCGGCGAGGGCGGGCGTGCCGATGGGGTTGGCGAGAGCGGCGCGAAGGGCGGCTTGTTCGTCGGCGAGCGGCGCGGCGCTCTTGGCCTCCAAGAACTGGTAGCGTGGCCCCTCCGGCAGATCCACATGTAAACCCGTCTTTCCGTAGGCCAATTCCACTTGCATACTCGCAAGCTAACACAGCGATTCGCGCGCGGCGGCCCATCGAAAAAAATCTTCGGGACTTTGGCCCTCCGATTGCATCTTAGACGCGTATCTAGGTAGGAGGAACCCCAGATGACAGTCGCAGCATTCTTGACCGGAACCATCATCGTTGGCCTGTTTTTCGCGATGTTGAGCGGTACGCCTCGCGAAAAAGAGCTCGAGTAGGCCGGTCCCATATCTGGCGCAACCGGGCGGCGGTTGTGTCAATTGTTCACAGGCTGGGTAGAAATTTCCTCTCAGCGACTAACGGGCGTTATCCCAAAAGACGCTCAGCACCCACCAACGCGTCCCATCCCAATACAACTGAATCGAATTAATCCCCGTGCGCAGGACCGGTGTGTCCACACCCCTCCGTATGGCGAAGCCGGACCAGACGTGGGCGATGCCTTCGAAGGTTTCGACTTGGCGGCTGGTTTCGGTCTCGAAGAAGCCTTGCTCGACCAGGGCCTTCGCGTTGCGGCTGACGTACTCCTCAGCGGTGAAGGTGGCGAGTCCGCCTTGGGGCCGGACGGCCTGGAAGCGGGCTTGAGGGTGAAGGAGGTGACGGAAGCGGTCCCAATCGCGGGGCTGGCCGGCGGGTCCGGAGATCACATCGTAGAGCGTCTTGACCGCCGCATCGAGGCTGCTTACGTCCTTTGAATAGTTCTGGTTTGTTGCATTCCCGTGAATGCCGACTTGTGCGCCGACGGCGAGCGCGGGGACCTCGACCACCGTCACGGCCGCGGGCCAGTACGGGCCGAAAAAGCGGCCAAGGGCGGCCTCGACGGCTTCGCGCGGGATCTTGGCGGTGTGATAGAGCGTCGCTTGTTCCAACTGGCTCGGAGCAAGCTTGGCGGTGGAGAGCACATTCGCCAAGCGCGTGAAGCACATGTCGAGCTGCGTTTCGGGCGAAGCGGGAATGGCGCCGGTATTTGAATCGCGCCCGAGAATGCCCGCGATGAAAACGCGCTGAGGCGTGCGCACGGCTGGCGTGATGGGGACGACGTTCTTGACGCCGGCAGGCGTGAGGCCTTCGAGTTTGGCCCCGCCGGTATAGAGGATCGCGCTGAGCGACATGCGGATGCCCTTGGGTAGTTGGGCCTGGACGGTGTTGCGCGCGGGCTTGAGGCCGTCATTGCGTTGAGGGACGAAGTAAGCTTCGTAGGCCTGGTTCATCGCGGCGTAATCGGCGATGTCGGCAAGGTAAACCGTCGTCGCGGCTACTTTGTGACCCCCCGCCGCCGCGTCTAACTGTCGCATGCACGAAGAATAGTCGGCGCATTCGAAGGCGCCGACGTAGCGGAAGTCCTGCGCCGAAGCTAGCGCCGCGAAGACAGCAAAAGCGAGTGTGATACCTTGCATCGAGTGTTGAAAGATCCTTACCAGTATCACGCGGAGGATGTGGCGCAACCACCTTCGGGATTTTTAGAGATTATGAAGCGGATCGGGCCGGGGATGATCCTGGCGGCCTCGATCGTGGGGAGCGGCGAACTGATTGCGACGACGACCTTGGGCGCGGAAGTCGGCTACACGGCGCTTTGGGTGATCGTGCTGAGCTGTTTCATCAAGCCGGCGGTGCAGGCGGAACTGGGACGCTATTCGGTGGCGACCGGCGAGACGGGCCTGGAAGGAATGAACCATGTACCGGGCCCGCGCTGGAAGGTGAATTGGATCGTTTGGGGCTGGGTGGCGATGGTGACGATGACGCGCTTTCAGATTGGCGCGATGTTCGGCGGCGTAGCGATTACGCTCAACACGCTGGTGCCCGCGGTGCCGCAAGAGGCGTGGATCGTGATTCTGCTGGGCATCACGCTCGCGCTGTTGTTGGGCGGCGGCTACGAACGCATCGAGGGATTGGCGACGATCAAGGTTTGCCTGTTCACGATGTTGACGGTGCTTTGCGCGGTGCTGCTGACGCGGCGCAGCGATATCTTCCAGTGGCAAGAACTTTCGCAGGGCTTCAACTTCAACTTCGAGGGCAAGGGTTTGGCGACGGCGGTAGCGGTGTTCGGCATCACCGGCGTGGGCGCTTCGGAACTGGTGATGTACCCGTATTGGTGCGTGGAGAAGGGCTATGCGCGCTTCACGGGCAAGCGCGATGGCAGCGCGGGCTGGCGGGAGCGGGCGAGTGGCTGGTTGAAGGTCATGCATGTCGACATACTCGCGACGATGGCGATTTACACGCTGGCGACGGCGGCGTTCTACTTGTTGGGCGCGGGCATTTTGAATAAGCAAGGTCTGGTGCCGAAATCGAACGAGACGATCGCAGTGCTCTCGCGGATGTATACCGAAACCTTGGGAAGCTGGGCGTTACCGCTGTTTTATCTGGGGGCGATCGCGACGCTCTACGGCACGATCTTCGCGGCGACCGCCGCCGAGAGCCGCGTCTTCGCGGATCTATGCCGGTTGATGGGCTACTATCCCGCGGGCGACTACGCGGCGCGCTGCCGCTACCGCAACGGTTTCGTTTGGGTGCTGACGGTGATTCCGGTGATCTTGATTCTGATCTTCCGCGAGCCGGTGGGGATGGTGAAAGCGGGCGGCGTGGCGCAGGCGTTCATGCTGCCGTTGCTTTCGGTGGCGGCGCTGTATCTGCATCACAAGCGGATGCCGGCCGAGGCGAAGGCCGGGCCCGCGGCGAGCGCGGGATTGTGGTTCGCGGCGGTGACGATTATCGTCGTCGTGGGCTTCTATGTAATCAAGACCGTAATGGGATAGACTTTGGAGCACGGGCTGATCCCACGCTCCTCCGTTTCGTGGCAGCCTTTGGCCGGTGCGCGGACACCCTCCGACCGCGCGCCGGCGATTATTCTTGCTTGGCGGCGCCTTTTACGTGCGCCAGCAAACCTTCGTAGAGATTCGCTTTGTACGCCGGGAATTTCCCTTTCGCCTGCAGCGCTTCAACGAAAGCCAAGGCTTGTTTGCGGTGCTCGAGCGCGCTGGCGCGCAAAGCGGGTTGCGCGGCCTCCCACTCGGCGAGATACGACAAGACTTGTGCGTGATGCAGGCCACCGTCGTTCATCGTGGAGGCGATGCGCGCGGCTTCCCCGATTAGCGGGCCCGCGTCCTTGAGCTTGCCGAGTTCTTGCAGTAGAGAACCCTGCATGGCCAGGCTATTGCTGAGCGCGAACTTTAGATACTCATTGTTGGAGTCGTTTTCATAGAGCTTCCGGCGCAACGCGGCGGAGCGTCCGATGTAATCGAGGGCTTCCCCGGGGCGTTTGAGGTTACGCAACGCCAAGGCCGCTTCACTGTAGCTGGTGGCGAGGTTCGACGCGGTGGCTTGCCCGGGGCGTTTGGCATGCGCGGCTTCTTCGTTGGCGATCGATTCGCGCTGAAAGCGCAGCGCGCTTTCGTAGTCTTTCAATTGCGTGGAGATGGCGCTCATGCGGCGGAACATGCGCGCGACTTGGCTCCCGGCGGCTTCGCGGGGCTCCAAGCGTTGCGACTCCCGAGCCAATTCTAGGCCGAGCGTCCACTCCTTGCGCGTATCTTCATAGCGGCCTTGCGAGGCGTGGTTGACGCCATAAGCTTCATGCGCGATGCTGGCGGCGGAAGTCCAGAGCGGGCGGCGGATTTCGTCCGTCCGCTTTTCCAGGGCGGCGAGAATGCGCAAGGCCTCTTCGATTTTCTCCTTCTCGCGCGAGTCCATCAGCACCTTGGCGCGAACGAAGTCCGCTTGCGGTTGGCCGCGCCAAGGCTCCAGCATGGCCAGAGCGCGGGCATAGTCTCCCCTGGCGTCCGCGTTGTTTCTATCGCGCCGGGCGTCGGCGAGCAGGCGATAGCTTTCGGCGAGTTCGACGGCTAGCGAACGGTCCAGGCTGCCGGTTTGCGCGAGGCGATTGAGATGTTCGCCGGTGCGCTCCAGAAGGATCTTGCGGGCTTCGGTGGGCGTTTCCTGCCGCAAGGCTTTTTCTACTTCCCAAATGAGAGAGGCGCTCATTTCGCGCGACTCCAGCAAAAGGCGCTGCGCGCGGTTGCGTTCGCTGAGCGCCCAGCCAGTGGCGACCAGCAGCGCGACAAGCCCAAGTACGGCCGCGGCGGTGGTGAAGCGATGGCGCGAGAGCAGGCGCGCGGCTTCGCGCCACGGGGAGAGCGGGTGGGCCTCCACGCTCTTGCCGGCTTGGAAATTCGCGATGTCGCGGCCGAGAGCCTGCGCGCTAGGGTAGCGGTCCTGCGGCGCCTTCGCGAGGGCCTTGGCGGCGACCGCGCGGAGGTCGCGCGGAAAGTCCGGGCCTAGTTCGAGAGCTGGGCTGTCGCAGATGTCGCGCGCGAGTTCGACGGGGTCGGCGTTGCGCGACGTTGTCGAGGCGTAAGGGAGTTTGCCGCTGAGGATTTTGTAGAGCACCACGCCTAGCGAGTAGATGTCGCTGGCGGTGGTGAGCGGTTGGTTGCGGAGTTGCTCGGGGCTGGCGTAGTGGGGCGTTAGATGTTGCGCGGTGGCCGTGTCGAGATCAGGGCTCAGCAATCGCGCGATGCCGAAGTCCAGCAGTTTCACTTGACCGTTGGCGTTGACGAGAATGTTCGACGGCTTTAGATCGCAATGGACCACGAGATGTTGGTGCGCGTAAGAGACCGCGTCGCAGACTTGCTGGAAGAGCGCGAGTTTTTCGTCCAGCGTTTTCCCTTCCGCCCACTGGTCGATGCTCGCGCCCTCGACGAACTCCATCGCCAGATACGGCTGCGCGGGGTCGTCTTCGCCGCCATCGAGCAAGCGGGCGATGTTGGAGTGGTCCAGGCGCGCGAGGATGCGGCGTTCGCGTTGGAAGCGGCGGACGGCTTCCGGCGTCAAGAGATCCGCGCGTAGAGTCTTGATCGCCGCTTGCTGCTCAAAGTCGCCGACGGCGCGAACGGCGTGGAAGACTTGGCCCATGCCGCCTTGGCCGAGTTGGCGAATCGGGCGCCAGGAGCCGAAGCGCCGGGGCAGGGAAGGGGCGAAGCCTTTCTCCAGGAAGTCGCCGCTTTTCTCGTTGGCGTCCAAGAGGCTTAGGAGTTCGTTGGCCATCTCGGCGTCGTCGCGGCGTAGCGATTCCAAGTATGCCGCGTGCTCATCTTGCGGCAGCTCGCTCAAATCCCTCCAGCGCGCCTTGAGCTCTCCTCGACGAACTGTGTTCATCGCCGTTCCAGATAGCGGTAGAGCCAGGCTTTCGCCATGCTCCATTCGCGTTTCACCTCGTGAATCTCCAGGCCCAAGCAGTGCGCGGTTTCCTCGATGGACAGACCGCTGAAGTAACGAAGCTCGACGATGCGGGCCTGGGGTTCGTCTATACCGGCGAGGGCGGTGAGCGCTTCCTCGAGATCGAGAATCTCCTGGTCGGCGAAGGCGGGAACCTCGAGCGCGTCGTTATAGGAGAGCGGGCGTTGCTTGCCTCCGCGTTTGGCGGCGTTGCGGCCGCGGGCGTGGTCCACCAGGATCTGCCGGATCAAGCGGGCGGAGACGCCGTAAAAATGCGCGCGGTGTTTCCAGTCGACTTTGGTCTGATCGACGAGGCGCAGATAGACTTCGTGGACGAGGGCCGTGGGGCTTAAAGTATGGCCCGGGGCTTCTTGCCGCAGTTTGGAACCCGCGAGCGAGCGCAGTTCACCATAGACAGCCGGCATGAGCGACGAGAACGCCTCTTTATCGCCAGACGCCCACTGCTGCAAAAGCTGTGTGATCTCAGCTTGTTCCGGACTCGAAATGTTCCACCTCGTTAGAACGAGGCTATCAGATAGCGCGAGGACCATCGATGAAGAATCCCTTACATCCACATGCGGAAACGCTCTGGATTCTGGAAATCTTTCCCCGATTCATGGGCCTGTCACGAATCGTCAATACACTTGCGTTGATGCGTTACTTTATTTTTCTTGCCGCCGCCGCCCTCTGCGCGCAGACGCAACTCCCAAACGGCTGGAAACTCTCCCCCGCCGGTAAACAAATTCGTACCGAGGATATGCCGCTGGGCATCTCCACCGCGCCCGACGGTAAGGCCGTGATCGCGCTGCACTCCGGCTTCAACGCGCATGGGCTAGTGACTATCGACGCGTTGACGGACGAGGCAACCGCGCGCATTCCGATGAAGTCCGCTTGGCTGGGACTTGCTTGGAGCCGTGATGGCAAGAAGCTGTTTGTCAGCGGCGGCAACGCGGTGAGCCGGCAGAACCCGACGGTCGCGCCGATCGCCGTGTACTCGTATCAGAATGGAGCGTTGGGCGAGAAGCCCTTGCAAGAGATGCGCGGCAAGTACAGCGCGGCGGAGACGTATTGGGCGGGGCTCGCGGTGCATCCCACGGAGCCGCTGCTCTTCGCCGCCAATCGCGGTACTTCCAGCTTGGCGGGTTTTGTCGCGATCTTCGATACGAATACGGGGAAGCAAGTGGGCGAGATTCCGGTGGAGGTGAATCCTTACAGGCTGGTGCTCGACGCGGACGCGAAGAATCTATACGTGAGCAATTGGGGTAGCGACAGCGTGAGCGTGATTGATGTCGCTTCGCGCAAGGTAGTCCGCTCGATCGCGGTAGGCGACAACCCGAACGACATGGTTCTTAGCAAGGATGGCCGCTTGTTCGTGGCTTGTGGCAACTCGAATAGCGTCTGGGTGGTGGACACCAAACGCGGCCGCGCGGTGCAACAGATCTCGACCGCGATGCATCGCAACGCGCCGCTGGGTTCGACGCCTAACGCGCTCGCGCTCGATCCCACGCAGACGATGCTTTTCGTGGCGAACGCGGATAACAATAACGTCGCGGTCGTTCATATTGGCGAGAGCGAGGAGTTTCACGTGATGGGCTTTATCCCGACGGGCTGGTATCCGTGCGGTCTCGCGATTTCGCCGGATGGCAAGAAACTTTACGTGGGCAATGGCAAGGGCATGGGCGGCTACGCGAATTTGCGCGGACCGCATTCGCCGCTGATCGCGGATGGCGGCGCGGAGGGGAAGGGAAGCGTGAAGCAGTTGATGAAGGGATCGGTGGAAGTGATCGACTTGAGCGATCTGAAGAACCGCATCGCGGAGTACTCGCGCCAGGCCATGGCGAATTCGCCCTATAGCGACGATCTACTCGCGCAGGCGAAGGCCCCGGCGACGAACGCGCCGACGGTGGTGCCGCAAACGGTGGGCACGCCTACGCCGATCGAGCACGTTATCTACATCATTCGCGAGAACCGCACCTACGATCAGGTCTTCGGCGACATCGCCAAAGGCAACGGCGACTCGCGATTGACGATCTTCGGGCGTAAAGTAACGCCCAACGCGCATAAGATCGCCGAGGAGTTCGTGCTGCTCGACAATCTTTATTGCGACGGCGAAGTGAGCGTGGACGGGCACTCCTGGTCGAACTCCGCTTATGCGACGGACTTCAATGAAAAGCTGTGGCCGGTGACTTATGGCGGGCACAGCCAGGCGCGGCCCTCGGCCGCCTACATCCCTTCCGCCGGGCACTTGTGGGACTTGGCGAACAAGAAGGGACTCACGTATCGCAGCTACGGCGAATACGCTTCGCGTTCGAGCGATGGCACGACGATGGAAGCTTCGCCCGGAGTGGGTGGATTATTGGGGCATGTCTCGACGAAGTTCAAACTGCCCGGCATGCGCGATACGGACAACGCGAAGGTTTTCCTGGAAGAGTTAGACGAGTATGAGAAGGGCTTTGAGAGCGCGGACCCGCTGAAGCGTCTGCCGAACTTCATCGTGATGAGCCTGGGCGAGGATCATACGCAGGGCACGCGGCCCGGCGTGCCGACGCCGTCGGCGGCCGTCGCGAATAACGATTGGGCGCTGGGGCAGATTATCGATCGCGTGTCCCATGGCAAGTACTGGGCGAAGACGGCTATCTTCGTGATTGAGGACGACGCTCAGGATGGCCCGGACCATGTCGATGCGCGGCGCACGGTGGGCCTCGTGGCGAGTCCGTACACCAAGCGTGGAGCGGTCGACTCGACGCTTTATACGACTTCTTCTTTCCTGCGCACGATGGAGTTGCTGCTCGGCTTGCCGCCGATGACGCAGTACGATGCGGCCGCGACGCCGCTCTATGCAAGCTTCAACGCAACGCCGGACTTGCGGCCTTATTCGGTTGAGGCCCCGCAAATCGACGTGAACGCGAAGAACACCATGACCGCTTGGGGCGCGAAGGAAAGCATGGAGATGGATTTCAGCGAGTACGACCGCACGCCGATGTTCGCGTTGAACGAAATCGTCTGGAAGAGTGTGAAGGGCGCGGACTCGGAGATGCCGCTTCCGGTGCGGCGCTTTCACTGGCGCGTTGGCGGCGAACGCTAGAGTGCGCGCAGGCGTACGATTTGCTCCGGGCGTTGCAAAGCCACATTGACGTCCTCGGCCGGATGCGTCTCCGTATCGAAGAGTTGCTCCCGCTGGCCCTGCCAGCCTTCGACGAGCTTCCAGCGTCCGTCGCTTACCATCTTCCATTCCTTCAGGGCGCTCGTGAGCTTGTTGCGATGCGAGCGGGCGCGTCCGGCGAGTAAGGGCCGGATGCCGCGGGCATCGACGCCGGGCAAGGGTTTGGCGCCGGCCACATCCAAGATCGTCGCCGCCAGATCGTGGACTTGCACCATCGCGCCGCTGCGCTTCTTTCGCTCGACGCCGGGGCCGGCCAGCACCAGGGGCACGCGCACGCTCGGGTCATAGGGCTTCGATTTCGCCCAAAGCCCGAGGTCGCCGAGCATCTCACCGTGGTCCGAACTGAAAATGACGAGCGTGTTCTCGAGCTCGCCGCGCTTGCGGACTTCTTCGAGGTACGAGCCGAGCCAGCGGTCGATGTTCTCGCACATGGCGGCATAGCGTTCGCGGATGCCGTTGTGCGTCGCGGCGTCGTATTGTTGCGTCGCGCGTGGTTGCGGAAACGTGCGGCCCGAGTGGCGCTCCAGCATGGCCTTCGTCACGTCCATCGGGTCATGCGGGCCGGTGAAGTTCAGCACCAGGTGCCAGGGCTGGCGTCGAGGCACGGTGCGTAGGAGCTTGAATCCGTTCCCGGCGATCCAGTTGTCGCAATAGGCGCTGTCGGGGAGCGGCGTGGGCGCGAGGTTGGTGTAGCTGGGCGGCCCGTTGCGTTTCTCGAAGTCCTCGACATGGGTGTGCGCGAGGCCCGCGTCATGCAGGTACTTCATGTAAGGTCCTTTAGGCGTGACGCGGCCGCTGCGAATGGCGTCGTGCTTGCCTTCGTTGTCGATCGCGGCGGTGAAGCCCCATTCCTTGGTGAGGCGCGAGCCGTCCAGGCCCCAATCCATGGTCTTCTTGTGGAGGTCGAGTTTGCCCACGCCGAGGACGGCGTAACCGTGTTCGCGCAGGGATTGATAGTAGGTGCGTTGCGGGAGCGGATAGTCCGCGCCGTTGTCGGGCACGCCGCAGCGGGAGTAGCCTTGGCCGGAGGCGAGGCAGGCGCGGGATGGGGCGCATAGCGGGGAGGAGACGGCGGCGTGGGTGAACTTCATGCCGCGTTCGGCGAGGGCGCGTAGATTCGGAAGGCGCAAGTCGAGGCCCTTGGTGTCTGGCATCCAATCGAAGCGCCATTGGTCGGGGAAGAAGAAGAGGATGTTGGGGCGGCGCGAGGGGGATTGCGCCGTGAGGAGCGCGGGCGCGGCAAGGATGGAGCGGCGGGCAAGCACGATGCTAGCTTATGCGAATCGAGCTCACGGGAAGGCGAATTTCGCGTTGGATGTTGTTCCAGGCGCAACTTTGAGCCGCGCCGACTTCTCTCCGTGAATCTCGTGCCACGCCGCTATTGTGTAGTCGCCGGGAGGAAGATCGGCAAAATCGAAATCGACTCCGCTCGTCAACGCCGCGAAATACGGATGCGGCAAAACGGCGATGTAGGCTTTCATCCAAGCGTGGATGTTGCACTTTACCGGGATCAAGAACTCGGGCTGCATGAATTTTCGTTCGAGGTCCGGCGCGCCGGGTGTCTGCTGTTGGTTCCATTCCCGGTTGTTCTTCGGCATCGGATGAATGCTGTGCGAGACGGGATCGCTGTTTTTCACGGCGACGGTTTGGCCAGTCATGGCGCCCACGACTCGCGGGACGAACATGCAGCCCTTTTGCTCGATTACTACCTTCGTGGCTCTGGGTTCGTACTTCTTCGACTCCAAGCCGGACTTGATGTAGACGAAGGCGAAGTGGTTTCGATCTTCAACGACGGGCTCCTTGTGGAGCTTTGCGCAATCTTCTTCGGACTCCATGGATAGCGGCTTGCCCATCTCCGTCGCGGCTTCAATGTGGACGTTGCCTTGGATGCGGCCCGGTGGTGGCGCCGCGCAGCTTGCGAGTAGAACGGCCCAAAGAAGCAAGTACTTCACTGCGCGCTTTCTCCATTCAAAGACTCCAGAAAGGTAATCAGATCGTCCCTCTCTTGCTTGGTCAGCCGGAGCGGTTTCATCTTCGAATCAAGATATGGATTCGCGTTACCGCCGGCAATGTAGAAGTCGATCACTTCGCGCAAATCCTTCAAGCTCCCATCATGCATGTACGGCGCGGTGAGGGCGATATTGCGCAGGGTCGGCGTGCGGAATTTACCTTGGTCGCCTTCTTGCTTCGTCACGGAGTAGCGGCCCAAGTCCCCCAGTTCCCCTTGCGGCGTCATTCCCGCGCCCAAGTTGTGAAATTCCTGATCGGTGAACAAGGCGTGCTTCTCGCCGATGATGTGGCAGGCCGCGCAGTTGCCCTTTGCGGGGTCGCGGAAGATGGCTAGCCCTCGCCGCGCCGATTCGCTCAGCGCCGTTTTGTCTCCACCGTAGAAGTAGCGGTCGAACGCCGAGTTGCCACTCAGCAGCGTCCGCTCGAATTCCGCCAGCGCGCAAGTGACCTTCGCCATCGTCGCGGGACCTTCGCCAAAGGCCTCGTGGAAGAGACGCAGGATCGCGGGGTCCGCGTTCAGCTTCGCGAGTAGACCGGCCTCGTCGTGCGCCATCTCGATCGAATTCAAGATCGGCCCGCTGGCTTGCGCCTCTAGGCTCGCGGCCCGGCCATCGTGAAATTGGAGCTTGTTGAACGCGGCATTGAGCAAGGTCGGCGCGTTGCGTGATCCACGTTTGCCGCCCACGCCCATCGACACGCGCTGCTCTTCCGCGAATCCGTGTACGGGGCGATGGCACGAGGCGCAGGAGCGAGTGCCGTCCACCGATAGCAGCGGGCTAGAAAACAACTTCTCGCCCAGCGCCGCCGCGGCGCGCTTGGGCTGTCGTTCCAGGGGCGGCAAGCCCAGCGGACTCTCGACGCGCAAGGTTTCACCAAGCGGCCTCGCGACCTCGGCTTCGCGCGCACATCCCGCGAGCAGTAAGCCGAAACACAAGCTTGCTGTCCGCACTCGCATCATTGCCTGGGAACTACCACGATGCCCCATGGACGTTCGCCCGTAGGAATTCTACGCAGTATTTTTTGCGTCGCGAGTTCCACTACCGAGACGTCGTTCGAAGGGCCATTCGCGGTGAAGAGAAGCTTTTCGTCCGGCGACAGCGCAATGCCCCAAGGCCGCACGCCGACTTCGAAGCTCGACAGCACCTTCTCGGTCTTGGTGTCCACCACAACGGCCATCTTGCCCCGGCCCGTTGAAACGTAGAGACGGCTGCCATCTTTCGTGATGGCAAGGCCCATCGGCTTCATTCCTTTTTCGAGCGCGATCGTGCGCAGGAACTTGTGTTTGACGCCGTCGAGAACCGACAGCGACGCGTCGTTCTCGTTCGTCACGAAGACCTTCGATGCGTCGGGCAGGAACGCGATATCGCGTGGCCTACGGCCGACCTTGATCTTGCTGAGCGCCTTGTTCGTCGCGGTGTCCACTACGCTGATGGTGCCTTCGTCTTCCGAGGTGACGTAAACCACCTTGCCGTCCGGCCGCAGACGCACGCCTTCCGGTTCCTCGCCGGTCTTCACGGTAGTCAACACCTTCGACTCCGCGATATCGATCACGCTCAGGCCGGCGGCGTCTTCGTTGGCGACATAGAGCAACTTGCTATCCGCCGATACCGCGAACTGCTCGGGATCCGAACCCCCGAAGAGCTTACGGAGAACTTTCTTTTGTGTAAGGTCCACCTCGCCTATGCCGTCGGCGCTCTTGTCCGGCGGGGGCAAGGTGCTCTCATCCACTCCCGGCGGCGCGGATGGCGAGCCGCTCAACGCTACGTAGATCTTGCCGTTGGCGTACTGCACGCCACGAGGCCGCTTGCCAAGCGGAATCGATTCCAGAGGCTGATCCAGTTGCGGATCGATGACGCTCAAATCGCCGGAGCCTTCGTTCGTCACGTAGACGAGATAAGACGATACCGGCTTGGGCGCTTCCGCGGCCTTCGTCTCTTTCTTCGGGCCATCCGGCGCGGGCGCGCAGCCCACGATGCAAAAGCCGAGCAGCAAGAGCGAGAGGGCCGGTCGCATTACTTAAAGAGAATCCTGTCCTTCTTGGCTTCGAACTTGGCGAACTCAATCGCGGTGACCTTCTTCAAGTCTTCCAGGCTGTGAAACTCGCCGTTCTTCTCGCGGTAGGCGATCAACTCTTTCGCCTGCGAGCGCTTCAAGTTGAGAATGCTTTCTAGTTCCGGCCCACTCGCTGTATTAACGTTCACGCGCGGCACGTCTTCGGCTGGGTAGTGCTTGGCAAGATAGTCGAGGATCGCGGCGTATTCGGCGTCGCTGGTCTTCATCCCGAAGGCCACCATCTTGTTCATCGTGCCGATCCAGCCGTCCTTATCCTGGCGCGGCGAGATCGATCGGGCAACTTCGTGACAGGTGCGGCAATGCTTCATCGTTTCTTCCTTGCCGGGCCCCTCGGGCAATTGCGCGCTGAGCAGGGCGGGGAAAGCAAGAGTAGCTAGAAGAAAAACTACGGTCTTCATCGATTTCATTTTAATTTCGTTTTCAAATTTCCAGCGGAATACCGAAGACGTATTGCACGCCATCGGCGGTCGAAAGGAACACACGCGAGCCTCCGGCCGAGAGGCCGCTGCCGGCGATGTGGGACTTGATCGTGTTGCCGCTGTTCCAGACGTCCTTGCCCGTCAGCGCGTCGATGGCGTAGAGAACGGCCGGCGTGTCGCGGTCGCCCGCCGAGGCGGCGAAAACGACGCCGTTGACGATGATCGGAGTGATCGGATTCAACATCGTGCGCGAGGCCCAAGCGCGCTCGAGCTTGAACGCACCGCCCTCATCGCTCAACTTAAATGCCACGATGCCGCGGCCCGAGGGCGCGAGAATCCAACGGACGCCCGCGGGGTCTTGCCAACTCGCTAGCGCGCCTACTGAGTATCCGGCCTGCAATGCAGCGGCGCTCTGCGCGAGAGGCGCATTCAGCGCGGCGGTGTCAAATACATGCAAACGGCCATCGGAGGTGGTGACGGCCAGCAGGTCTTTGTCCTTGTGCTTGAAGATGACGGGCGTCGAGTTGAACGAGAGACCGGCGGCCGAGAACTTCGCTTTCTCAGCGAGAGTCTTCTCTTCGAGCGCCACGAGGTCGCCGCCGTAGGTCGCCGCATAGACCGTTCCATCGGGACCGAAGGCCGGCCCCGCGCTGCCGGCCACTCCATCGCCGGACGCTTTCCAGTGATTCACTTTCTTAGTCGCCACGTCCAAGGCCCAGACTGCGTTCGCCGCGCCGTTGCAACCGTGCGCGGTGGCGGCGTAGGCGTAACCGCCCGATACCAAGAGCCCCTTGGCATGCGCGCCCGCGGGTAGGAACGGCACGCCGCCCTGCGGCTCTTCGCCGTTTGAGAGCCAAAGCGAATGGAAGTTGCCGTCGGTGGTAATGAAATTTACATATTGCACGCGCGGCGCGAAGGGATTGGCCGCCGCTGCGGCGGCAGCGGCCGCGGGGCTCGGTGGAGGCACGGGCTTGGGCGGTGGTGGTGGGGCAGGCGAAGTTTTGCGAATGGTCACCGCGCCTTGCAGAGGCGCACCCACCCCGGACTTTGCCGGCGTGCCACGTCCCGTGCCGCGCCCTCCAACTTGAGTTGTATAGGGGAACACAACGGGACGCACCACGCCCGATGTCATCGTGCCCGGGCAATTCCCGCTGCCCGCGCCCGCCGCGCCGTATTTTTTCTCCCACTCCAAGCGCGCCATGTCCGAGTCTATGGCGAAGACTTGATTTTGCGCGCCGCCAAAGTAAGACAGAGTGCGGAAGCCCTTGTAGCCGATATAAAAATCGATCAGCGACGGCGCGCTCACGGGCGTCTTGAAATCGTATTGCCAAACCAGCTTGAAGTCCGGTTGCAATATGCTCGCGGGATTGATCTTCGGATCCATGCGCACCCAGTTGGAGCGCTGCGCGTCGAATCCGGCGGTCATCCAATCGTTGCCGCCGCGCTGCGCGAAGATCAGGCTGGAGGCCAGCAGCAGGGTTGCGCTGCGTCTCAAAATCGAAATGCGTGCCATGTGGGAACGATTCCGATGATATACCCAAAAGCGCATTCTCGCGGCATGAACTGTTATATGTTGTTCTAAGGTTTTTCGATGATGAAGCACTTGCTTGTTCCCGCGGTGGCTTGCCTGAGCGCCGCCGCTATTTCCTTTGGCGCCGACTGGCTCACCGACGGCGGCGACACCAAACGCAACAACTGGCAGAAGGACGAAAAGATCCTCACCAAGGCCAACATCAAGGGCATGAAGTTGCTTTGGAAAACCAAGCTCGACAATCAGCCCCGGCAAATGCACTCCTTGCTGGAGCCGCTCATCATAGGCAAGGTGAATACGAAGAAGGGCCCCATGGAGCTGGTGATTCAAGTGGGCGTCTCGGATAATCTCTACGCCCTGAACGCCAAGACCGGCGAGATCGTCTGGAAGCGCCATTTCGAGAGCACTTTCCAAGACGCGCCCGGCGCCCGGGGGCCCAGCGTGCTTTGCCCCGGCGGCATGACGGCGAACTCGACTATCGGCCCCGGCAAGAATCCCGGCGATTACATCATCTACTCCGCAAGCTGGGACGGCCGCCTGCACAAAGTGAACGCCGCCGACGGCGAAGAGCTCGCCCCGCCCGCGCCGTTCATGCCTCCCAACGGCAAGCCCTACGCGCTAAGCCTGCTTGATAACGTCATCTACACACACTCCGCGCAAGGCTGCGGCGGCAATCCGAACATGGCCTACACGTATGATCTCGCCACGGACAAGGTCGGCAGTTGGGGCCCCGCCGGCGGCGGCATGTGGGGACGTTCCGGCCCCGCGATTAGCAAGGACAAGGTGATGTACACCGGCACGGGCGACGGCAAGTGGGATCCCGAGAACGGCGTTTACGGCAACGGCATCATTGGCGTCAAACAAAATCCGAAAACCAAAGCGCTCGAACTCGTCGACTACTACGGCCCTTCCAACGCCGAATGGCTCTGGAAGCGCGACCTCGACATGCAAGTCACCCCCACCATCTTCGACTTCAAAGGCAAGGAGTACATGATCGACGCGAGCAAGGAATGCCGCCTCTACGTCATGGATACCGAATCCATTGGCGGCGACGACCACCGCACCCCCGCGCACCGTACGGACCTGATCTGCAATGAAATCGTCGACTTCGCCGAAGCCGGCATCTGGGGTTCGCTCACCACTTGGGAAGACGCCCAGAATCGCCGTTGGGTCCTCACGCCCTTCTGGGGCGCCAAGCACTCGAAGTACAAGGCGCCTCTCGAATACGGCGAGGTGAGAAAAGGCGCTATCGCCGCTTTCACCATGCAATCGGCGCCCAACGGCGGCGTCACCCTTAAGCCCGAATGGATTTCGCGCGACATGAACCAAGCCGAACCGCCGCTCATCGCCAACGGCATGGTGTTTGCCTACGGCAGCGGCGAGAACACGGCTCAGGCCTTCCCCGACGTCGGCCTCGACTTTCGCATGGAGCGCCGCGTTGTGAACTCGACGCACGCCGTGCTTTATGTGCTTGACGCGATCACCGGCAAGGAACTTTGGAACAGCGGCAAGGAGATCGCTACTTGGAACCACTGGGGTGGCTTGGGCCTCGCTAACGGCAAGGTCTACATCAATACCTACGACGGCATGGTTTACTGTTTCGGTCTCAAGAAGTAATGCCGTTGCTGCTGTACGCCACGCTGTTGTTGTTTTCGCAGCAGGATGACAACGCCGCCCGCGAACGCGAATTCGCGGCGCAGCGGAGATTGTTAAGCGACTGGGGCGGCCTGACCCGTTATGGCAGCGACAATAGCGAATTGAAACTGAAGGAAGGCGAAAAGCGTGTCGTCTTTCTCGGCGACGAGATCACGGAATACTGGCCCGCTGAATTCTTCCAGGGCAAGCCTTATCTCAACCGCGGCATCACGCGCCAAACCACGCCGCAGATGCTGGTGCGTTTCCGGCAGGATGTAATCGCCTTGAAGCCCGCCGTCGTGGTGATCCAAGCGGGACTGAACGATCTAGCGGGTTACGCCGGCCCCCAAAGCCAAGGCACGATCGAAGATCATTACCGCACGCTGGTCGAACTCGCGAAGCTCCATAACATCAAAGTCGTCCTCGCCTCGCTGACGCCCGTCTGCGCCTGTCCCGATACGTATGCCGCGCGCCGTCCCGCCGGCAAAATCATCGGCCTCAATTCGTGGCTGCGCGACTTCGCGAAAGAGAATTCCATTCCGTATCTCGACTTCTACGCGCTGCTCGCCAAAGGCCGCGCCATCGATCCCGCGCTCACCGAGAATGGCCTGCTGCCCAACGCCGAAGGCTACAAGAAGCTCAGCGCCGCCACGGAAAGCATTCTCGCCGAATCTCTCCGATAAGCCGCTATTCTGAAGGGATGCCATCTCAACAATACGCGGCGCCGCCGCCCATGTCGATCGACTCTTCGAAGCAATACACCGCCACCTTCGAGACGTCCAAGGGCCGCATCGTTTGCTCCCTCTTCGCCGAAGACGCTCCCATCGCGGTGAACAACTTCGTCTTCCTCGCGGGCGAAGGCTTTTACAACGGCACCGTTTTTCATCGCGTCATCAAGGACTTCATGGTCCAAGGCGGCGACCCCACGGGCACCGGCCGTGGCGGCCCGGGCTACAAGTTCAACGACGAATTCAAAGGCCCCAAATCGAAGAAGCACGGCCGCGGTTCCCTGTCCATGGCCAACGCCGGTCCCAACACCAACGGCAGCCAGTTCTTCATCACGCACATTGTGACGGACTGGCTCGACGGTAAGCATGTCGTCTTCGGTGAAGTGCTCCAAGGCCAAGACGTCGTCGACGCGATACAACAAGGGGACACGCTGAACTCGGTCGCCATCGCCGTCGCGTAAAACGCAACAAGCAAATGGTCAGGCTCTTGCTACTAGCCGCTCTCTGTATCGCGGCTTACGCACCCAGCCTGACCATTCCTCTTTTGGAGGACGACTATCCCAACCTCGTTCTCTCCACTCAAGTCACTCCTCTCACCGATCCTACCTTTCGCCTCCGCAGCACCGGCTTCTGGCTCAGCGAGCCGCTTCTGCGCTTCGCCGGTATCGAATCGTGGCCCTACCGCGCGACAAGTCTTCTCCTCCACATCGCCTGCACTTGGCTGCTCTTCCAACTGACGGGCAACCTCTATGCCGCCGCTTTCTTCGCCGTCCACGAAGGCCACCAGGAAGCCGTCATGTGGTTCTCCGGCGTCAACGAACTTTTGCAATTCGCCTTTGGCCTCGCCGCGCTCTGGATGTGGCGCGAACGCAGGCCCTGGTCGATTCCACTCTTTGCGCTCGCTCTTCTCTCGAAGGAATCCGCGGTGATATTGCTGCCGCTCTTCGTTCTGGTGCGTCGGCCCGGCCGTTCGGAACTGCTATCTCATCTTGCCCTCGCTGCCACCGCTCTGGCCTCCGTCTATCAGTCCCAACAGAACTCTTTTCGCTTCCACGATGGCAGCTTCTCCCTCGCCGCGCCGTTCTGGCTCACTTTGCCTCACAGCGCCTTCCGTTTGCTGTGGGTCTGGGGCTTCCTCGCCCTTGCCTTCGTTCCTCGCGAAAAACTTCGCTTCCCGATCCTGTGGATCTTAATCGCGTTCCTGCCCTACTGCTTCCTAACCTACTCGACAGCCGTCCCTAGCCGGCAGACGTATCTCGCCAGTGCCGGCCTTGCGATCCTCGCCGGCATTGCGTTCGAGCGATTGGCTAGTAAGCGATCCCGCACGGTCGCCGCCAGCGTCGCCGCCGTCATTCTCATCCACAACTGCGGCATCCTCTGGACCAAGAAGCGTAACCAGTTCTTGGAACGCGCGGCGCCTACCGAAGAACTCTTACGTCGCGCCCGCAACACTTCCGGCCTGATCGAAGTCCGTTGCTTCCCGCAGCCGCGCATTGTGGCCGAAGACACACTACGTCTAGGCGCGCCCGAAGCGCTAGAAAGGCTGAAATGGATTGAAGACAAAAACTGCGGGCGTTAGTGCTTCGCGTGAGTAGCCTGAGGATCCCGGCCCTTGACCCGGTCGTAGAGATGCTTCTGATTCGTCGTCCCCAAGCTCTCGTTGTACAAGCTCGTCTGCCCCAGACCTTCACGCAGGTCTTCCATGAATTCGTGCAGTTCCTTCAATTGCTCCGCCAGCGCCGCCATCTTCTCGCCCTTCGGCGTTTGGAAAAACATCTGATAGCCGCCGTGCGTCAACTCGCCGATCTCATGGCCCATCACGACGCCAGCGGTCTCAATTTCTACCTCTGGGCTCTTATCCAACAGCACCGCCGCGCAGCCCTTACGCATCACGGCGGCTTTCGCGCCACCCTTGCGCCCCACGGCCATGCCCCGCGTTTTCAACTCCTCTAAGCGGTCCTCAAACGTGAATTGCCGCGTCTTTTCGCGCCGGAAGAACATGATTTCAGTGTACCGTGAGGTATGAGCTTCCTCGACAATCTCGAGAACAGTTTGAAGGCCCTCGAGTCCCGCGAAGAGAAGGATCCGCAGGCCGAAAAACGCCGCGCCGAGGACCGCGCCGCCGCTCTCGCCGCGCAGCCTTTCGCCGAAGCGTTGAAGTCGAGCCCCTTCACCGAAAAGCTCCTCCTGGCCGCGCGTACGATCGGCCACCAGCAGCGCACGCTCGTGCGCTTCACGTGGCTCGATACGACCTTGCGCCTTGAAGCGAAAGACAAAAAGCTCGACCTGAAACCAACCGCCCAGGGCATCGTCGCCATTGCGAGCGAACGCGACGTCGCCGCCGATGCCGTCCCGGTTAGCCTGGATCGTGACGACCCCGAGACCCTCGCCGCCAACTGGCTAAAATAGAAGCTTCCGGCACTTCATCCCCCCGTGACTCTTCAGAACCAGTTCGAACAGAACTTCATCACCACCTCGGTCGACTACGTCTTCAACTGGGCGCGCAAAAGCGCCGTCTGGCCGCTTTCCTTCGGCCTCGCCTGCTGCGCTATCGAAATGATCGCGAGCACGACGTCGCGCTTCGATATCGCCCGCTTCGGCGCGGAAGTCTTTCGCCCCTCGCCGCGCCAAGCCGACCTCATGATCGTGGCTGGCACCGTCAGCCTCAAAATGGCGCCAGTGCTCAAGCGCATCTACGACCAGATGCCCGAGCCCAAATGGGTCATCTCCATGGGCGCTTGCTCCAGCGTCGGCGGGCCCTTCAACACTTACAGTGTCCTGCAAGGCGTCGACAAGATCATCCCCGTCGATGTCTACATCACCGGTTGCCCCCCGCGTCCGGAGAATCTCTTCTACGGCCTGATGAAGCTGCAAGACAAGATCGACCAGATGCGCACGCTCGTCAAACGCCCCACGGACGTCCGCCTCTCCGAGGACATGCTCGAAGAATTCAAGAAGCAAATCCGTATCGCCCAAGTGGGCGAAGAGAATAGCAGCGGGAAAGCGCAAAGCAGTCTCGTCCAAATCGGATGATTCACGCGCCACTGCTCAAGGAACTGCCCAACGTCGAGCACGGCTTCGGCACTCGCGCGGAAGATGCTTGGCTTGCCGAACGCGGGCACGCTTGGCTCAAGCAGATCCACTCGGACCAGATCTTGGAGCCGAAGGCTGAAGGCCTGCAAGGCGAAGCCGACGCGTTAGTCACCACCGTGCCCGAACTTTGGATCAGCATCCGCACCGCCGATTGCATTCCCGTCTTGCTCGTCGACCCCTCGGCCCACGTCGCCGCTGCGGTGCACGCCGGCTGGCGCGGCACGGCGGATCGCATCGTCGCCAAGACGCTACTAAGAATGCAGGAACTCGGCGCGCAAGTCAGCGATATCCGCGCCGCCATCGGTCCCGGCATCGGCGCCTGCTGCTATGAAGTGGGCGCGGAAGTAGCTCAGCGTTTCAATCTCGAAGGCCGCGCCCACCTCGACCTCGCCGCCGAGAACGAACGCCAACTCATCGACGGCGGCCTCGACCTCGAGCAAATCTGGCAAGCCAAGTGCTGCACCAAGTGCGACCCCGAGCTCTTCCACAGCTATCGCCGCGACGGTGACGCCGCCGGGCGCTTGGTGAGCGCCATCCGGCTGCTCTAGCCTGCCATACTCAACACATGCTCTACCGTGAGCATCGGCCCGCCCCACCGCTCTCCCACTTCGTCAGCCGCCTCTGGTACTGCGAAGCCTATTCCGCCGCCCACCCTGTCGAAAAGATCCTCCCCACGGGCCACTTCGAAATCGTCATCAACCTGTACCGCTCCCACATCGCCAACTTCATCCAACGCCACGGCCACGCCGCGAGAATCGAACGCGCCCCAGCCCTCATCACCGGCGTCCACACGCGGTCCATGCTCGTCGCAACGGAAGACATGCGCCGCCTGATCGGCGTAAGCTTCCAACCTGGCGGCGCTCCAGCCCTGCTCAACATCCCCGCCCACGAATGCACCAATCTCGACGTCGATCTCAACTCCGGCGGGCTCCGCGACGCCCTCCTCGAATCGAAATCCACAAGCGCCGCCTTCGCCATTCTCGAATCCTCGCTCAGCGCCAAACTCGGCCGGGGCCTTCCCGCCCACCCCGCGATCGATTGGTCCCTACGCAACATGCACTTGCCTCTCCCCGAACTCATTCGCCTAAGCAACCTAAGCGAGCGCCGCTTCCGCGAAGCCTTCCGCGCTCAGGTCGGCGTCCCACCGAAACTCTACCAGCGCATCCAACGTTTTCGCGACGCCATCAACATCGCCAGCGAATCGCGCGAACCCAACTGGACCAAGCTAGCCCAAGACTGCGGCTACTTCGACCAAGCCCACTTCAACCACGACTTCACCGCCTTCTCCGGCCTCACGCCCAGCGAGTACGTGCAACGCCGCCAGCACTGGGCCTTTCACGTGGCCGCCGATTCTTACAATCACGCGGCCGCAAACTACGGCATGATCGAAGAGCCATGAACAAACTCATCCCTTACCTCTGCTGCTCCCCCGCTACCGCCTCCATCGACTTTTACAAAGCCGTCTTCGACGCCAAGGAACTCTACCGCCTCGTCCAACCCACCGGCGAAATCGGCCACGCCGAACTTGAACTCTTCGGCCAGCACCTCTACATCTCCGACGCCTTCCCCGACTTCGGCTGCGACGCGCCCAACCCCAATGGCCCCCACGCGGTAAGCCTCCACCTCATCGTCGACAACACCGACGCCCGCACGGAGCGCGCCAAATCCCTCGGCGCCAAAATCGTCCGCGAACCCAAGGACGAATTCTACGGCCACCGCAGCGCGGTGATCATTGACCCATTCGGCCACCGCTGGATGCTCAACCAAGTTCTCGTCGAAATGAGCGAAGCCGAGGTCAAACGGAAGTTCGCCGAAGCCTACGGCGGCAGCGCGGAATAACCGCTTCGCGCCGCAGGTGGCTGGCAGCCCGGCCCTATACGGCGCGACCGCAGAACTGTGGGGCGGCGCCCGGAAAAAGAGTGGAGTGAAATACGCTTGAGCCACGCCGTCGGCTGAGGCATCGGCTGAGGCCATCGACGGCCAGCGCATCCGCGTGAGGTGGCTTATTTCTTAAACAAGCTATCGAAGGCCGCCCGCGCGTCCTGAGCGTTACGGGGCTTCGAGATGTCTTCCAAAGGCTTTGGCGTATAGCCATTGCCATTGCCTTGCTGGCCATTGGCGCCATTCACGGCCAATCCGCCAAACCCACCCAAGCTCGGCTTCGCCTGCGGCGTATCCCGCGCCACTGTTACGCGCGGCTTGAAGAAGGTGCATTCGTTGTTCTGGTCCTTCTTGTTCACACGCTCCGGGATCGGCTTCAGGCACTGAAAGCGCGTTGACGGTTCAAAGTGCGTACATTGCTTGCAGCAGTGCAGCGCGCTATTGCACTTCGGGCAGTTCTCCCGGAAGTCCATATCCATCGGCAACGTCGCCGAACAGTTCCAGCAACGGCTCGCCGCCACGCTTTGCACCAATCGCGGCAGGCGCGGACCGGTAATGTCGATGGACGGCTTTGGGCCTTGATTGCGCGGCCCGCCAAAGCGTTCGTCGCGGAAACGGTCGTCCTTGAAGGGACGGGCATTGCCGCGGTCGCTATCCTGGTATCCGCGTTGACCGTACTTGCGATCACTATCCATGCGGTCCTGTACTCCTTGCCTGCACACTAGGTGCGGGAACACGACACCCTAGGCGTGTCCCTGATCTCTTTGGAAGAGCTATCTCGTTCGAATGTCGTCTGGAAAATTCGTGTATCGAGTTTGTTGGATCGGGGAGCGGCTGGCTCCCGCCGGCGGTTGAAGCCCCTATCGAAGATGGCCGCGCTACAAGCGTACTGGGTAGCGCGATAACTTTCTTCCCTGTTGATATCACAGAACGATACAAAGTTCCAGAAAAATGTTTTAAGGTTCCTCAGCCCAAGTACTGGGGTTTCCCACTAGGCCCAGCGCAGCAAATCGCCGCAAGGCCGCGTAAGCGGATCCGTTATGTGGTTGGGGCTCACCCGGAGCGCATAGCCGACATGCCCCGTGTGCCGCGGCATGTAGTTGTACTCATAGACGCATGCCGTGCCCTTCTGTTCCGTCGCCTTTAAGGTGATTACCTCGTTCTCTTCTAAATGACCGTCGGGCGCTACCTGCCCCACCACGGCCTCCACGCGCACGTCGTCCGGCGCCAGCCCAGACAATTCCACCGTTACGCGCATCGGAATGGCTTGCCCGCTCGTGATCACGTTGCTCGGTTTCGCGCCCGTGTCTACAAAGCGTATTTGGTCCCACTTCGTTTTCACGTTCGCGGCCCAAGCGCTGCGTTTCCGCGCCACGCCGTATTTGCCGGCGCTGAAATTCTTCCACGCCTCATACGCTGGGCCGTACAACTCGCGCATGTACTCCTGGATCATTCGCTGCGCGTTGAATTGCGGGCTGATCAGGCGAATGCAATTCTTTACCTTGTCGAGCCACTCGTGCGGCAGCCCATCCTCGGCGCGGCGGTAGAACATCGGCAGGATTTCGTTCTCAAGAATCGAGTAGATGCCCGTTGCATGGAACTCATCCTGCCCGGGTTCGTACAGGTCGCGGTCGCCGATGGCAAAGCCCAACGAAGGCTCGTACGCCTCGTCCCACCAGCCGTCCAGCACGCTCAAGTTCGGCACGCCGTTGATGGCGGCCTTCATGCCGCTGGTGCCGCAGGCTTCCTCGCCACGCCGCGGATTGTTCAGCCAGAGGTCGACGCCCTGCACCATTTCGCGCGCCACCTGCAGGCTGTAGTCTTCGACGAAAATCAAATGCTGCGCGATCTCGGGATCGCGCGACAACTGCACGATCTCACGGATCAGCGTCTTGCCGGGATGATCTTTCGGATGCGCCTTGCCGGCGATGATGATCTGCACCGGGCGCTCTTTGTTCGTGAGCAGCTTCTTCAGCCGCGCCACGTCCTTGAAGACCAGCGTCGCCCGCTTATAGGTCGCAAATCGCCGCGCGAAGCCGATGGTGAACGCATCCGGATCGAGCACTTGCTCCAGGCGCTTCAACTCCGACGCGCTCGCCTGCCGCCGCGCCGCCGCCGCCACGCTACGTTCGCGGACGAAATGCACCAACTGCCGCTTCTGCTTGCGGTGGACTTCCCACAACTCGCGTTCCGGAATGTCGCGAATGCCTTCCCAAATCTTCGGGTCCGTGTAGCGTTCCCGCCAATCCGGGTCGAGATATTGGTCGTACAACATTGCGAGCTCGCCGTAAAGCATCGACGGCAGGTGAATGCCGTTGGTCACCGACGTGATCGGGATCTCGTGCACCGGCAGGCCCGGCCACAAATTCGCCCACATGTCTTGGGAGACGTAGCGATGCAGCAACGATACGGCATTGCGGTACGCCGAAGTTTTCATCGCCAGAATCGCCATCGAGTAGCGTTCCGAACTGTCGCCTTCGTTCCAGCGGCCCAACGCGAAGAGCCGCTCCACTGGAATGCCGCTCTCTTCGCAGTAACCGCTCAAGTATTCGTAGACTAGACCGCTATCGAACAGGTCGATGCCGGCGGGAACGCTAGTGTGCGTCGTGAAAATGTTCGAAGCGCGGGAGGCCAGCAGCGCTTCGTCAAAGCTCATCTTTTGTTCGGCCATCAGCAAGCGAATTCGCTCCAGCGACAGGAAGGCCGAATGCCCTTCGTTCATGTGGAAGACGTTCGGCTCGTAGCCCATCGCTTTCAACGCGCGCAGGCCGCCGATGCCCAGCACGATTTCTTGCCGGATGCGCATATGCGAATCGCCCCCGTAGAGCTGGTCGGTGACGTCGCGGTATTCGGTGTTGTTGTTCTGCGGAATGTTCGTGTCGAGCAGGAACAGCTTTGTACGCCCCACTTGAACCCACCAAACCTTGATGCTCACCAACCCGCCCGGCATCTTCACGGTGACGATGAGCTCCTCGCCGTTCTGCATGACCGGCCGCACCGGAAGCTGATAAAAATCGTTCACCGGACTGCGCTCTTGCTGCCAGCCGTCGGGATTCAACGCCTGCTGAAAGTAGCCCTTCTGGTAAAGCAGCCCCACGCCCACCAGCGGATAATTTTCGTCGCTCGACGCCTTCATGTGGTCGCCGCTCAACACGCCCAAGCCGCCCGAATAGATCGGCATGCATTCCACTAGGCCGTACTCCATGGAGAAATACGCGATCAATCGCCCATCCGCGTGAGCGGGCGCGCTTTGCATGTAGGCGTCGTAGCGTTCGCAGGCGCGTTTGTAAACGGCCATGTAGCGCGGATCGTTTGCCGCCTTCTCCAAGGCTTCCGGCCGCAAGCGGTTCAGCATTAAAACGGGGTTATGCGTCTCTTTCCACATCTGCGGATCCAGGCGCCGGAACAGCGCCCGCAACTGGTGATCCCAGCTCCAAACGATGTTCGCCGCGATTTCCGGCAGTCTTCCCAGGGCTTCCGGTAACGCGGGACGTACTAGGAAGTCGGTCAATGGCTGTACTTGATAGGGCATAGGAAATGTATGAAAGGATTGGCTTTCCGGAAAGGAAAGTACTTACCGTACCATCGGCGGCTCTAGAGCAAACCTTTTTATTAAGGAACCGTAAAGGTATTCCTTTTTTAATATGGTTAGGTTAATATGCCGCTATGAAACTGAGTGCTCAGGAGGAGTACGGGCTCCGTTGTCTCCTTCAGATGGCTAGTCGCGGCAACGAGGCCAGTCTCAGTATACCGGAGATCAGCAAGGCCGAAGGCCTTTCGATTCCCAACGTTGCCAAACTGATGCGTCTACTTCGTCTTGCTGGATTCGTACGGAGCGTTCGTGGCCAAGCCGGGGGCTATACCCTAGCGAAACCCGCCGGGCAGATTTACGTCGGCCAAGTGCTGGAAGCCCTCGGTGGCAAGCTCTTTGGGCCGCGCTTTTGCGAACGGCACTCGGGGCTGGAGCCCGTCTGCGTACACAATAGCGATTGCAGCATGCGCTCGCTGTGGATCGGCCTGCAGAACATCTTGGAAAGAGTACTCTTCCAAGTGACGCTGGCTGAGCTGTTGTTGCAGGAGGGTCAAATGAAGGAAACGCTGTTGGGCCGCCACGGCGACCTAATTATGCCCGCGTCCAAGGAACAACCCGTCGAAGCGCACGCTTGATTAACGGCGTTGATTTTCCCGCGTCTGGCCAGTAGTAAGCTGTTCCCATGACCGTCCGGCGCGGCATCATCGCTTTCGCTGCTCTCGCGGTTCTGTCTAGCGCGTTGCTCCTCGCCCAATCGCGTGGCCGCAATTTTTGGGCGCAATACGAGCGCGAAATGCAGGACCCCGTCGACGACCCGCCCGAGGCATTGCGTCCGTCGGAGTTCGTTTTGGGGCGCCTACGCTACCGTTCCGATCGCGATGGGCGCGCCTACGCCCGATGGGGCATCGATGCCAACAAAGGCGACCGCCTCTTTCTCTGGCACCTAACCCGGCTCACCCGTATCGATACCCGCCCTATCGAACAAATCGTCGATATCGACGACGACGAAATTTTTAACTGGCCTTTTCTCTTTGCCGTTTCCCCCGGCGACTGGGTGGTCAGCGATTCCCAGGCCCGCCGCCTCGCCACTTACTTCGAGCGCGGTGGTTTCCTGATGGTCGACGACTTCCATAATGAGCGCGAATGGGCTAGCTTCATGGACGGCATCCGCCGCGCCGCGCCGAGTGCGCGCATGGTTGAATTGGAAGACGCCGAATCGATCTTCCACGTCGTCTACGACATGAATGAGCGCTATCGAGTTCCAGGAGCGAACGTCGTCCATGGCTCCGGAATCGAACGCGGGGGCACAACGCCCCACTGGCGCGCCATTGTCGACGATTCCAATCGCATGCTGGTAGCCGTCACCTTCAACCAGGATGTAGGTGATGGGTGGGAATTCGCCGATGATCCCGACTATCCCGAAAAGTTCTCGGCCCAAGCCATTCGCCTTGGGGTCAACTATGTCCTCTACGCCCTCACCCATTAAGCGACTTCCGCGCGACCAGCCGCCCAAAAACGAAAAATGGCTGGAATACGGCGCCGACTCGTCCCTTCCGGCACCGTTTCCAACCGGGGAGCGAAACCGAAGCTCCGCCCCTATATTGTTAAGCGTAAACTCTTTCAAAAACCGGACAAAGTTTTTTCACCTAGATTCTTCATGTCATTGATAAAAACCGTAATCTTCGACCTTGGCAACGTTCTCGTGCCCTTCCAGCCGGAACGAGGATATACTGCCTTCAGCGCCGCCACTGGGCTTTCCGCTAATGAAATCGCCGCTCGTCTCCAAAAATCGACCGTTTACCGGGACTACGAATCCGGTCAACTCTCAACGGCCCAATTCCACGCCGCCATGCAGGATTTGTTACAAATTCATGTCGATCTCGCTACATTGCGCGTGGCCTGGAGCGCGATCTTTCTCCCGGAAACCGCCACCAGCGAAGAACTGATCAAGGCCCTCAAGCGCCGTTACCGCTTGGTGCTGCTTTCCAACACGAACGAACTGCATTTCGAGTGGCTCCGCAAGCACTACCCGCTGCTCGATCACTTTGACGCCTTCACGCTATCTCACGAGGTCCAGGCCATGAAGCCCGACTCGAGAATCTACGAGGCGGCTCTCGCCAATGCTCAATGTGAAGCCAGCGAATGCTTCTACACCGACGATATCCGCGCCTATGTAGAAGCCGCCCGCGCCCACGGCATTCGCGCCGAGCAATTCACGGACGAAGCTAGCCTTAAGACGCACCTGACGAAACACGGGATCGTTTTCTAGCCACCAAACCCACGCTCTCGCGCCCGTCGAGCCACATCGTTTTCGACAAGTCGCGGCGCCGGAACATCCAACACCGCTCGATCTCCCAGTCCGCGAAGAATCCCCGCAACGCCTCGTCGTCCAATAGATGAATCGAGCGCGGAATCTGGCTCAACAAACCGTGCCGTGAAAACCCTCGCGCATTCTCAATCCATCCCGGGCAGGGAAGTCCCGCCGCTTTCCGCCGTTCAAACTCCGGCACGAACTCCGCGAAGGGCGCAAGGTATGGCGTCGCCGCGACTACATAAACCCGCCCGCCCGGCTTCAACCAATGCGCGAAGCTCTCGACGCCCTTCGCAAGTTGCGGTCCAGTCAGGAAGTGGAGAACGTTCGAGGCTAGTATGGCGTCAAGAGTCTCCCCTGGCCAGCGGACAAAGCGCGGGAAGCGGCCGGGCAACAATGTCAACCGCTCTGGATGCTCGCACCGGGCACGCAATTCGTCCAAGTGCGCCAAGTCCAAGTCGTTGGCCACCACGCGCGCCCCCCGGGCGATAGCTGGCAGTGTAGCCACGCCATAGGCCGCGCCAATCTCCATCGCCGTGACGCCTGGCCCGCAGGCGTCGACGAACATCTCCGCTACTTCGTTCAAGCCGCTCGAAGTCCACCCCGTCCGGTTCCGCGTCGCTACCCGTTGGTATTTCAAGATTCACAGAGATTATCCCGCGCCTCGCCCCACTACATCCTCGATGCGGATTCTCTTTGTACTTCTTGCCGTTCTGGCATTCGCCTCCCCCACCAAGGACGAACTCCGCAAACAGATCGCCGAACTCAAGGTGAAAGCCTTCGAGATTCAGACCCAGGTTGATCTCCTCGAAGCGCAGCTACGGGATATCGAAACCGCCGAGGCTAACGCTCCCGTTCCCGCTCCCAAATCAACCGCGCCGGTAAGGGTTCGCTGCGCGGGACACACTAAGGAGGGGGCGCGCTGCACGCGTCACGCGGAAGCCGGCTCGCGCTTTTGCTGGCAGCATAAAACTAAGCGCTAACTGAGCAGCGCCTTCACCACCCGGCCCTTGACGTCCGTCAGCCTGTAGTGGCGGCCTTGGAACTTGTAGGTCAGTCGTGTGTGGTCGATGCCGAGAGTGTGCATCATCGTAGCGTGCAGGTCGTGGACGTCGACGGGATTCGCGACGATGTTGTAGCTGAAGTCGTCGGTCTCGCCGTGCGAGACGCCTCCTTTGAAGCCTCCGCCGGCGGCCCACGCCGTGAAACAGCGCGGATGGTGGTCGCGTCCGTAGTTCGTTTCCGTCAGGGTTCCTTGCGAGTAGATCGTGCGGCCGAATTCACCCATCCAAACGACGACCGTGTTTTCGAGAAGGCCGCGTTGCTTCAGGTCGGCCACCAACGCCGCCGAGGGCTGGTCCGTCTGCCGGCACTGGCCCTGGATCTCTTTCGGCAGGTTGCTGTGTTGGTCCCATCCGCGATGGAAGAGCTGCACGAAGCGGACGCCGCGCTCTACCATGCGGCGGGCGAGGATGCAGTTCGCGGCATAGCTGCCGGGCTTCTTGGCGTCGGGGCCATACAGCTCGAAGGTCTTCTCGGGCTCCGTTGAAAGGTCGGTGAGTTCGGGGACGCTCGATTGCATGCGGAAGGCCATTTCGTATTGGGAGATGCGCGTCGAGATCTCGGGGTCTTGATACTCGTTCAGCTTCATCTGGTTCAACTGCGAGAGGTCGTCGAGATATCGCCGGCGAGCTTCGCGCGAATAACCTTCGGGGTCGGTCAAGTAAAGAACCGGGTCGGCACCGGATCGGAACTTCACGCCGGAATACTTCGTCGGCAGAAATCCCGAACCGAAGCTGCGGTCCGCGAGCGCTTGCGTGTTGCCCCCGCCTTGGCTCACCATCACGACGTAGGCCGGCAGATTCTGATTTTCGCTGCCCAGCCCATAAGCCACCCACGAGCCGATGCTAGGCCGGCCAGCGAGTTGAAAGCCGGTTTGCGAGAACGTAACCGCGGGATCGTGGTTGATCGCTTCGGTGTGCAGGCTCTTGATGAAGCAAAGGTCGTCGGCTTGCTTGGCGGTGTACGGCAGCAGTTCACTCAGCCAGGCGCCGGATTGGCCGTGCCGCGCGAACTGGAAGGCCGTCGGCGCGGTGGGGAAGCTTTCCTGGAAGGCGGACATGCCGGTGAGGCGTTGCCCTTGGCGTATGGAATCTGGAAGATTTTCGCCACGGCGTTTCGCGAGTTCGGGCTTCCAGTCAAAGAGATCGATCTGGCTAGGGCCACCATGTTGAAAGAGCAGGATGACGCTCTTGGCCTTGCCCGCGAAGTTGGGCATGCCCGAAAGCTTAGGGTGGACTTCTTCGGCGCCGAGGAGGTCGGCAAGGGCCATCATGCCGAGGCCAGTGGCGCCTTTGCGGAAGAGGCTGCGTCTGGTTTGCTGCAAGCTCATTCTTCTACTCCTTCGTTACCGCTTCGTCGAGGTTTAACAGCAGGCTCCCGATGGCCATGTAGGCGGCTTGTTCCCGGAGGTCAAAGCCGGAGGCGAGCTTCGATTCGCCTTTGGCTAAAAACTTCTCCGTTCGCTTCGGATCGCTGGAGAAGAAATCGCGATGGTAGGAGAGGCTCGATTTCAAGACTTCGAGTTCCTTCGCTTGTGGCGATCGAGCGAGGACCAGTTGGAAACCGTAGAGGAGCCGCGCTTCGTCGTTCGCGCCGCCCTCGGCTAGCATTCGGCGGCCGATCTGGCGCCCTGCTTCCAGGAACGTGACGTCGTTCATCAGATTGAGCGCCTGCAGCGGCGTATTCGTGCGGTTCTCGCGCACGACGCACGCTTCGCGCGTGGAGGCGTCGAAGTTAGTCATCATCGGCGGCGCGATCGTGCGCTTCCAGTACATGTAGAGGCTGCGGCGGTAGAGACCTTCGCCATGGTCCTGCGTGTAGTACATGTTCTGCATGGACTGCTCTTCCCAGAGACCAGAGGGCTGGTAAGGCTTCACGCTCGGTCCGCCGACCTTGCTTACAAGTAGACCGCTCGCGGCGAGAGCTTGATCACGTATGGTTTCGGCGGGCAGGCGCAGGCGTGGGCCGCGCGCGAGCAAACGGTTCTCGGGGTCGCGGTTGAGCAACTCCGGCGTCACCTTGCTGTCCTGGCGATAAGCGGCGCTCAGCAGCATCTGCTTCAGAAGGGCCTTGGTGTTCCAGCCGTTGTCCATGAAGTCCGCCGCGAGCCAATCGAGCAATTCGGGATGCGAGGGCCATTCGCCTTGGTTGCCGAAGTCCTCGGAAGTCTTGACGAGGCCCGTACCGAAGATCATCTGCCAGAAGCGATTCACCGTGACGCGCGCGGTGAGCGGGTTTTCTTTGCTTACCATCCAGCGCGCAAGGCCAAGGCGATTGTTCGCTTCGCCCGCCGGCAAAGGCGGCAGCATCGCCGGCAGGCCCGGTTCCACACGCTCCCCGGGCTTGTTGTATTCGCCGCGCAGGAGAATCGTCGTCGGGCGGCGCTCGGCCATTTCCTTCATCACCATTACGGTGGGAAAGGTTCGTTCCATCGCTTCGCGATCTTGATAAAGGGCGTTCAGGCGAGCCTGTTCGTCGCGAAGCTCGGTGGGCGCCGCGGATTCGAGGAAGGCGCCGCGCAGTTGGCGCCAAGCGTTGGCATCGCGTTTTGAAGGTCCGATGGCGGCGAGTTTTGAGAGAGGTTCGACGCGGCCTAGGATCGCGATAGCGTCGGGCGCGAGAACGCGCGACCAAATGGCGACCTCATCGATAAGGCCGCTAAAGCGCCGCTCCGGGCCGCCGCCCGCGCCCATGCGGAAGGGATGCGGAAAGCGATTGCCGGCGTTGACAAAGGGGCGATAGAGACTGTCGATTTCTGTCTTGAGTTTGATGGGCTTGCCGTCCACGTAAACGCGGACTCCTTCGGCCATGCGCGAGCCGTCGAAGGAGAACGCGATGTGCTGCCAGGTATTCGCCTTGAGGACGGCTTCTTCGGAATCCATGCGGATGGCGTCGTCGTCGAAGTCGCTCGTGAAGTGAACGTGGATCTTGCCTTGGCGGGCCTCCAGCCCGAAGCCCCGGCCCTTGGGTTTATCGTCCATGCGGGAGAAGATCGCGCCGTTGGGCACGCCCTCGCTCTTGATCGACGCCGCAATGGTGAAGCGGTCTTCGATATCGAAGGGAGCGGCGTCGAAGCCCGCATCAAGGTAGACGCCGTTCTTGAGCTCGACGGCGTCTCCAACGCGGCCCGGTACAAAGCGGACTTCGCCCATGTTGGCGCGCGTCTCGTCCGGGTTCTCGAAGCTGAGCTTGGCTCTGCGGTTGGTGAGCGGGAGCCAATAAGCTTGGGCTTTGGCGGCTTCGCCTTTCTCCCAAGCGGACATGAGCCGGTCGATTTCGCCACGCCGCTTCGCCATGCTCTCCTCAGCCGCGCGAATCTTGCGGTCCAGCGCCGCGAGGCCCGCTTCCTGCTCCTTGGTGGGCGCTGCGATCAACGGCGGCGAATTGCCGTACTTCATCGCGCGGCCGTTCTCGGGAATGTTGTTGAAGTAGGCGTAGAACTGGTAAAACTCCTTCTGCGTGAAGGGGTCGTACTTGTGGTTGTGGCAACGGGCGCAGCCCATTGTCAGGCCCAGAAAAACGGCGGAGGTCGTCTCGACCCGGTCCACCACGTACTCGACGGCATACTCTTCCGGCACGATGCCGAATTCCGTGTTGCCTCGATGATTGCGGTTGAAGCCCGTGCCGACGATTTGCTCGCGGGTGGCATTGGGCATTAAGTCGCCCGCTATCTGCTCGACGATGAACTGATTGAAGGGCTTGTTCTTGTGAAAGCTCTCGATAACGTAATCGCGCCACCGCCACATTACGCGCTCGCCGTCAAACTGGTAGCCGTTGGAATCGGCGTAACGGGCGTTCTCAAGCCAGCGGGCGGCGAGGCGTTCGCCGAAGGCGGGCGTGGCCAGCAGGCGGTCCACTACTTTTTCGTACGCGTTAGAGGAAGTATCGGCGAGGAAATTCTTCTGTTCCTCGGGCGTGGGCGGAAGGCCCGTGAGATCGAGCGTCGCGCGGCGGAGAAGCTTTTCCTTCGAAGCTTCGGGACTCGGCTTCAATCCTTCCTTGTCAAGACGGGCGAGAAGAAAGCGGTCGATGGCGTTGCGAGCCCAAGCATTGTTGGACGTTTCGGGTGGCGTGGGTTTGCTTACTGGCAAGAAGCTCCAATGGTTCTGCCATTTCGCACCCTCGGCGATCCATTGCTTCAGCGTCGCGAGTTCGGCGTCGCTGACGGCGTGCCCCGTCGAAGGCGGCGGCATCTTCTTGAACTTCTGCTCGGCCGTTATGCGCTTGATGATCTCGCTGTTCTCCGGTTGGCCGGGCGCGATGGCGAAGCGTTTGCCGAGATCGGCTTTGGCTTGGTCCTCGATATCGAGGCGGAGTGGAATGTTCTTGGTTTTGGCGTCGGGGCCGTGACAACCAAAACATTTGTCGGAGAGGATGGGCCGGACGTCGCGATTGAACTCGACCGCGCCGTTTGCAAGGGCGGCCGCAAAGGCCGCAAGCCCAACAAGTCGTTGCATCGTGCCTTCATTGTATATTCTTCAGAAATGAATCGACGCACGTTTGCCGCTTCCATGGCGGCGCCATTTCTTCGCGCGCAGACGAAACGGCCGAATATTCTTTTCTTGCTCAGCGACGATCAGCGCCACGATCTCTTGAGTTGCGCCGGGCATCCAATCCTGCGCACTCCGAACATCGATAAACTCGCCGCCCAGGGGACGCGCTTCGTCAATAACTTCTGCGCGACGGCGATTTGCTGCACGAGCCGCGCGTCGATTCTAACGGGGCTGCACGAAGAGTCGCACAAGATCAGCGATTTCAAGACGCCGCTATCGCCCGAACTGGAGGCGTTGAGCTTTCCGAAACTGCTGCGGCAGAATGGCTACAAAACGGGCTTCATCGGCAAGTACGGCGTGGGCGGTGATGGCGCTCCAGAACACCTCTTCGACCAAACCTATGGCCCGCCGGGTGTCGAAAGCGTGGGGCAGAGCCGCCGCTTTGGCAGGCACGCTGTCGATTTCCTCGACGGCCTTTCGGGTCAAGACAACTTCGCGTTGTGTCTACACTTCCGCGCGCCCCATGCCCGCGATCCCGATCCGAAGCAGTATTTGTACGACCCAGAAGAGGCGGATCTATACAAAGGCATGACCATGCCCGTCGCGCCCAAGGCCGCCGACCCGAAGTACTTCGATCGCCTGCCCCGAGCCGTGCGCGAGAGCGAGAGCCGCGTTCGTTGGGGTTGGCGCTTCACCAACCCAGAGCACTATCAAGAGAGTGTACGCAGTTACTTCCGCTTGATCGCGGGTGTGGATGCCGTGGTCGGGCAGGTGATGGCGAAGCTGAACGCCAAGGGACTGGCGGAGAACACCGTCGTGATCTACAGCTCCGACAATGGATACTTCCTGGCGGAGCGAGGTCTGGCCGACAAATGGTACGCGTACGAGGAATCGATTCGCACGCCGTTGATCGTCTACGATCCACGCGTCGCGGCGAAACATCGTGGCAAGACGCGCGGCGAGATGACGTTGAATTTGGACTTGAGTTCGACGATGCTCTCGGCGGCGGGCGTGGCCATACCGGCTTCATTGCAAGGCCGGGACTTGATGCCTCTGGTCCGAGGCGAGAAGCCGGCCTGGCGCAAGGAATGGTTCTACTCTCACCTCTTTCCCGGCATGCCACCGCGAGTACAGATCCCGCGCAGCGAAGGATTGCGGACGGAGCGCTGGAAGTACTTGCGCTGGATCGACGAGAAGCCAGTGCGCGAGGAAGTCTACGATTTGGCCAAGGACCCCGGCGAGCTAGAGGATCTTTCGTCCAAGCCCATTCGCGCGAAGCTCGAGTCGCGTTGGCGAGTGTGGCGCGAAGCCGTGAACGCTTGGACGCCGAAGACCTCGTGGCGGGATCCGGCATAGCGCGTCGCGTAGCCCCCCTGATAGGCCGTCAGGTGCGATTCTGAAAAGACAAATGCCGCAGTACACGATCGCCATCGTAGGCGGCGGGTTCGCGGGTGTAGCTTGCGCCCGCAAGCTGCGCCGCCTCTTCTCGCCGTCCCAGGCCCGTTTGGTTCTTTTCGCCGAGGAGAACTACATGGTCTTTCAACCGCTGTTGGCCGAGGTGGCGGGGAGTTCGATTCAACCGGAAGTGGCGGCGACGCCGCTCCGCGTGGCCTTGCCGCAGGTGGAGTGCCGGCGCGAGAAGGTGCTGGCGGTGGACTTGCCCGGCCAGTCTCTGACCTTTGAGAGCTTTGACGGTTCGACGAAAAACTTGCGTTACGACCATGTGGTGGTCGCTTGCGGGAGCGGCGTAAACCTAAGCGCCGTGCCGGGCATGGCGGATCACGCCTTCCCGTTCCGCACCGTGGCCGACGCGGTCGCGTTGCGGACGCAGATCTCCAATCAGTTGGAGCAAGCCGCGGTCTGCGACGAGCCTGGAAAGCGGCGCTATCTATTGACTTTCGCCGTAATCGGCGGAGGCTTCTCCGGAGTCGAGGTGGCGGGCGAAATCAACGATCTCTTGCGCGAATCGCATAAGTACTATCCGACCATCGACCCGAGCGAAGCGGAGGTGATTCTCATTCACAGCCGCGACCAGTTGCTCCCCGAAGTCTCGAGTCCGCTGCGCGATTTCACCAAGCGCAAGATGGAAGAGAACGGCGTCAAGATCGTTCTGAACCAGCGCGTGAAACTGGTGACCGCCGAGGGCGTAAAGCTAAGCGACGGTACCTTCTTCAACGCGGCCACCACGGTGGGCACCGTGGGCACGGCGCCCCATCCATTTGTCGAACGGATGAAGGCGGACAAGGAAGGCGGACGGCTGAAGACCAAAGCCGACATGAGCCTCGAGGATTACGGCAACGCGTGGGCGATCGGCGATTGCGCGCTCGTTATGAACGCCTTCGACAATCAACCCGCGCAGCCAACCGGCCAGTTGGCCGAGCGCGAGGGCAAGCAGTGCGCGGCGAACATCGCGGCCAAACTCGCCGGGCGCCGAACGAAGCCGTTTTACTTCAAGCCGCTTGGAATGCTGTGCGCCATTGGCGGCCACAACGCAGTGGCCGAGATCATGGGCTTCAAGCTCTCGGGTTTTCTGACCTGGTGGATGTGGCGGACGGTTTATCTGATGAAACTGCCGAGCTTCAGCCGCAAAGTGAAGGTCGCGCTCGATTGGACATGGGAGCTCGTGTTTGGCCGCGACATCACCGGTGTCAAAATCGACCGCGCGAATCGTATCGTCGACGCTTACTTTCCGTCCGGCGCGTTCGTGTTCAAGAAGGGTGACCCCGCAACCGATTTCTATGTCGTGGAAAAGGGTGAGGTAGAAGTTCTTCGTCAACTCGAAGAAGGAAAAGAACCGGAAGTGGTCGCGGTCTTCGGGCCGGGGGACTTCTTCGGCGAAATGGCGCTGGTCGAAGAACGGCCGCGTAATGCCAGCGTGCGAGCGCGCGTCGACACGGAAGTAACGGTGATTGGGAAGGGGATGTTCGCCCGCATGTCGAAGATTCTGGCGCCGCTCTCGCAACAGATCAGCGCGGCGATCCGGAAGCGCACTACGCTACGACAGAAGTTTCCGCAATCCACGGCCATCTTGAAGCAAGCCGATTTGACGGAGATCGTCGAGCCGCTGCCTTCACAGCCCTTGAGCGAAAACAGCCCGTTTATCGCGGCCGTCGCGCAATTTCAGCGCGACAAGGCGGACTTCTTTTGTGTTGTCGACGACAAGGCGCAATTGAGCGGCGTGCTGACGCGAACCGATCTCTTGAACGCCGCTGAGTCGCTCGCGACGTTTCCGCCGGAACAACGGGCGAGCCTGAAGGTGCGCGACTTCATGACGCGGAATCCGTTGTGGGTTAGCGCCGGAGAAAGCGCCTTGCTTGTAGCGGAGATGATGCGGGAGCGGTCCTTGAAACGCCTGCCCGTGGTGTATGGGTTGGAGGACCGGCGCATCGCGGGCTACATCCGCCTCGAAAGCCTAATGCATATGGTTTTGCAAAAGTTGCCGGGGAATTCCGCTAGTGATACAAAGTAGCTGCGTATGTCCACAATCAAGAAATCGGTCGGTTTTGGCGGGGACAACGATCCCGTCGACGTTTGCACCGTTCAGTACCTTCTGAATTGCGTCCCTAGCTCCAATGGGGGGCCAACGCAGGAACTACCCGTGGACGGCGCCCGGCACGGCAGTGGCTTCACCCGGATGGTAGACGCGATACGCCGCTTTCAGGCGCGGATCTTTCAGGGCTGGTCCGATGGCCGCGTCGATCCGAATGGGCAGACCTTGATGCACCTGCGGCGATGGAATCCGGCGGACCCTAGCTATGGCAGCTATGTGAAGCAAGGCGGCGCGTCGCGGGGGATCAAAGGCGAGGATCAATCCTTGAAGACGATCAAGGGTGAAGGCAGCGCCGCGCAGAAAGTGGCGATGAATGAGTCCGACGCGGCTTTGAAAGCGGCGCAGGGCATGGTGAAGTACGGGCCGAACTATAAGGAGAGTCCGTATCAGAAGGGCGCGGGCGGAGCGCAGGCCAAAGGGATGGATTTCGAGGGGATCAAGGGCGGGGGCGCGACGAAGAGCGCGGGCTACGGCGGTGGTTTTGGTGGGCCGCAAACCAAGGGCGGCGGATTTGGAGGTGGGGCTCAATCGAAAGGCGGAGGCTTCGGTGGTGGGCAGACCAAGGGTGGAGGCTTCGGCGGAGGGCAAGCGAAGGGCGGCGACGCCGGCGGTGGCATGGTCAAGGGCGGCGAAGGAATGAAGGGCTTTCCCAGTGGCAACGAGAAGGGCGGCGGATCACAAGGTGGTTTCACTGACCCCTTCAACATGAAGGGTGGCGGTGGCGGCGTGAATCCCAGCCCCTTCCCCGGCCAGGGCGGGCAGAACATCAAGGGCGATCCCGGTTTGCCGAATCTGAATTAATGTCCCTACCGTCTCTTGCATCTCTCGATCCGGACAAAATCACGCCCTTCGTTCGTGACGTGGTGCTGCCGTGTATCGAATTTGAAGATCCTTGCGTCGCGCCCGGCGCGAGCGCATTCCGCATTGCGATGCGCACGTCCGTGATTCATCGTTGGGGAGTATTCGCGGAGGAGCGCATTCCAGCGCGTCGCAAAGTGATTGAGTACGCCGGACAATGGATCGATCCTTGGGAGGCTCAGCGCCGTTGGGCGAGGCCGCGCGCGTATTTGTTCCGCTTCAACGACGATTGGATCGTCGATGGCGCGGTGGGCGGAAATGGATCGCAATATATCAACCATTCCTGCGAACCCAACATTAAGGTGCGCCGTCTAGGCCGCCACATCCTATACTTCTCGAAACGCGTTATCGAGGCGGGCGAGGAACTCACCGTCGATTACGAATTCAGCGCCGATTCCAAACGTGTCGATTGCTACTGCGGCGCGCCCGGATGCCGCGGCACGATCAACGTGAAGCCTAAGAGATAACCTCTTCTTTTTTTGCGTCCCATCGCAAAGTCTTCCCGAGCCGGTAGCTGTCGACGGCCATGCGGCAAGCGATCGAAACGCGGAAGCCGACATCGAAGGGGCAATTGATGGCCTCGTCCTTGCGAATCGCGTCAATGAAGTTCAGCATGTGCGCATTGCGGGGCGCCGTCGAAGCGCCAGCCTCTTCGGCGAAGGCGGGACTGTTTACCTTCTGTGGCAGCAGCTTGATCCCGCGGCCGTCCTTGTAAACGGTTCCGTGCGTGCCAAGCACCGCTTCCGACGCGCCGAGATGGTCGTTCCCAAAGCCCGAGTTCCAGGTGAAGAGCATTTCCTCGGGATGCTCCATGTTCACGTTCATGGTGTCCGGCACTTCGCGGCCGTCCTTCCAAAGATAAATGCCGCCGCGCATGGTGACCGCTTGCGGAATCTGCAGCTGCATGGTCTTGTACCAAAAGCTCAGTTGGTGGCACATGTTTTCGTAGACGTTGCCGCCGGAGTAGTCCCAGAAGAAGCGCCAGTTGATGTAACGGTTGGCGTCGAAGTCGCGGCTGGGGGCTTCCCCGAGAAAGCTTTTCCAGAGGACGTTCTCCGGGTTCATGTCCGGTTTGACGGGGCGGCTCCATTGGGGCTTACCGCTCTGCGTGTTGCGGAACATGTTCGCGTTAATCATGGTGACCTTGCCGAGTTTGTTATCCGCGACGAACTGCGCGGCGTCCTTCGCCATGCCGAAGCTGCACGATTGATGTCCGATCTGAACCTTCTGCTTCGAATGCTTCTGAAACGCGGCGCGCATGCGTTTGGCGTGGTCGACCGTGAAGGCCATCGTCTTTTCCTGATAGACGTGCTTGCCCGCGCCGAGCGTCGCCACGAAGTGTTCGCAGTGGAGGTGTTGCGGCGTCGCGATTAGGACGGCGTCGATATCTTTTTCGTCAAGGAGGCGGCGGTAGTCCATTGCCGTTTTGACACCTGGAGAAATGGCTTGCACCTCTTGGAGCCGCGCCGTGTAGATATCCGTCGCCATCGCCAATTCGACGCCGGGAATGGAAAGGGCTTCCTTCAGGATTTCCTGGCCCCGAGCGCCGGGCCCAATGATGCCGATTCGCACACGGTCGTTCGCTCCTGCGGCGCGTTGCGCGGCGAGGGCGCTAACGCCGGAGGCAGTCAGAAACGTTCTTCTTGAATTCATCGCGTTACTCCTGCTTAGGCGAAGTACATGCCACCGTTGACTTCGACGGTTTGGCCATAAATGTATGAAGCCTGTGGCGAGCAAAGGTAGTAAATCACGTCGGCCGTTTCCTCGCTAGTGCCCAGGCGGCCGCATGGCGTGTTTGCTTTGAAGGCATCGAGCATCTGGGGTGTGGAAAAGACTTCATGGAAATTCGTCTCGATAACACCGGGCGCGACGCAATTCACGTGCACGCCTTGCGGCGCGAGTTCCTTGGCCATGCCTTTGGTCAGCGCGGAGACGGCGCCCTTGCACGTCGCGTACGCGAAGGCGCCAGGGCCGCCGCCATTGCGGCCGGCGATGGAGCCGACGTTTACGATCCAACCGGTCTTTTTCGCGATCATGTATGGCACGGCTGCTTGGGTGACATAGAAAACGCTAGATAGGTTAAGCATCAAGGTTTTTTCCCAATGATCCGACGGCATCTCAGCAAGCTTGTGTCGGCCAATCAGCGAACCGGCATTGTTGATCACAACGTCGATATGACGGGCCGCGATGGACTCGCAAAACTTGTGCACGGCCGGCAACGAGGTGAGGTCGGCCTGGATCGTTTCGGCTTTCGCGCCCGCGGCGCGCGCTTCCTGGGCCACCTGCACGGCGCCCGCTGCGTCGCTTCCGTAGTGAAGAAGAAGATCCGCCTTTTCCTGGGCGAAAAGACGGGCGGTGGCGGCGCCGATGCCTTTGCTCGCGCCCGTGATCAATACTGTTCGCATGTCCCAACCAGTTTATGCTCACGGCCCCTGCAAATCGCGCCCGCCTGCTAAGATCGAGCGGTGAAGGATAAGGGACAGGATCGAGCGCGCGGACCGCGCAAGGACGGAACCGGGGCCTTCCGGCGTCCGCCGAAGGAAGAAGAGAATCCTGGGCCGCGTGTGCGTGTTTGGCGGGACAAACCCTTAGAGCCGCGGGAAGAATCAGGCGGTGGACGAGCCCCCAAGAAAGACTGGACTCTGCGCGAAGGTGCTGCCCCCGTGCGCCGAGGCCCTCGCGACGATAACAAGCCACGAGGCGGATTCGGAGCCGGTCGCGGCCCCAAGAAAGACTGGACTCCGCGCGAAGGCAGCGCGCCCCCGCGTCGAAGTCCTCGCGATGACGACAAGCCGCGCGCTGGATTCGGCGCAGACCGTGGTCCTAAGAAAGACTGGACTCCACGCGAAGGTGCTGCCCCAGTGCGCCGAGGCCCTCGCGACGATAACAAGCCACGAGGCGGATTCGGAGGCGGTCGCGGCCCCAAGAAAGACTGGACTCCACGCGAAGGTGCTGCCCCCACGCGCCGAGGCCCTCGCGACGACGGCAAACCACGCGCCGGATTCGGAGCCGGTCGCGGTCCCAAGAAAGACTGGACTCCACGCGAAGGCGGCGCGCCCCAGCGTCGAGGTCCTCGCGATGACGACAAGCCGCGCACTGGATTTGGCGCAGACCGCGGTCCCAAGAAAGACTGGACCCCACGCGAAGGCGGCGCGCCGATGCGTCGAGGACCCCGTGATGGCGACAAGCCACGCCCTGCATTCGGAGCTGGTCGCGGCCCCAAGAAAGACTGGACCCCACGCGAAGGCGGCGCGCCGATGCGTCGAGGTCCGCTTGACGACAAATCTCGCGGCGCCAAGAGAGACTGGTCCCCTAGGTCGAAGGCCGAAGACTCAACCAAGCCCATCGCACCCCGCCGCCAAGCGCCGTCCAGCCTCGCGAACACCGCAAAAGACGGCCAGAAAACTCTCGAACGCGTCCTCTCCAAGGCCGGCCTCGGATCCCGCACGGAGGCGCGATCTTGGATCCACGAACGCCGTGTCAGCGTCAACGGCAAAGTCGTCGAGAACCCCGACATGTGGATCGATTTCGATCGCGACAAAATTGAGTTCGACGGCGCACCGCTCGCGGCCAAGGACAAGCTCTATGTCCTGCTCTACAAACCATCCGGCTACTTGACCACCTACAACGATCCCGAAGGCCGTAAGACCGTTTACGATCTGCTGACGGACGTGCCCTCTTTCGTCGGAACCGTCGGGCGTTTGGACGAAGATTCCAGCGGACTCCTCCTCCTCTCCAACGACAACCAATTCGCCGAACGCATGACCAACCCGGATTACCACGTCCCCAAGACCTATCTGGTGAAGTGCTCGACGCGGATTAGCGATGAGTCGATCGAATTGCTCCGCCGCGGCGTGCACCTCGAAGACGGGCTCACCAAACCCGCGCAAGTGGAACGGGTCCGCGACACGGGAACGAAATCTTTTCTTGAGATCATGCTCCGCGAAGGACGCAACCGGCAGGTACGCCGCATGATCGAAGCCGTGGGCGCAAAGGTCCTGAAGCTGGTCCGCACCAAGATCGGAGCCATTGAGATCGGCGACATGCCATCGGGCACTTGGCGCTACTTGAAGCCTGCCGAAGTCGCCCTGCTTAATCCAAAGCGAGGTCGAGCGTAACCGGGCAGTGATCGCTCCCGAAGACATCGTTCAGCATGTCGGCGGCGACAACGCGCTGCTGATGCTTTTTCGCGACAACGTGAAAATCGATTCTCCAGCCGATATTGCGCGCCCGCGCCCCGGTCCGGGCGCTCCACCATGAATACTTCGCCTCATCCGGATGCAGGCTCCGCCACGTATCCACCCAACCGCTCTTGAGGAATCCGTCCATCCAAGCGCGCTCTTCGGGAAGAAATCCCGGCGACTTCGTGTTGTCCTTGGGCCGTGCGAGATCGATCTCATAGGGGGCGATGTTGAAGTCCCCACCCAGTACGACGGGCTTACCCTTCTTGCCCAGCTTCTTCAGCCAGTCCGCCATCGCATCGCAGAATCGAATCTTGTAAGGCAACCGGGCGCCCGCGTCTTGCGAGTTTGGGAAGTACGCGCTCACCGCGATAAACTTCTCAAACTCCGCGCCCAGTACGCGGCCCTCACCGTCGAACTCGTCGTAACCCATGCCCGTGTAGATCTTCGTCGGCGCGGCCTTGGATAGAATGCCGGTGCCCGAATAGCCTTTCTTCACCGACGCGGGAAACCAGACCTGGTGATAATGCGTGAGCGCGCAAACCTCTTCGGGCAACTGCGCCTGATCGGCACGCACCTCCTGCAAAAGGATCACGTCCGCATCGTGGCTGCACAGCCAAGCGGGCAGTCCGGACTTTGTACAGGCCCGGATGCCATTTACGTTCCAGGTAGCGATACGCGCTATTTGCGGGCTTTCAGGCATGCTTCGGCGAGCCTTTCCAGCATGCGCCCCGTGGACTCGAGGTCGATGCATTCATCGGTAATGGATTGGCCGAACTTCAGCGGCACGCCGGGCTTTAGGTCCTGACGGCCCGCGACCAGATTAGACTCGACCATGATGCCAAAGATACCTTCTTGGCCGTTCTCAACTTGCTCCGCGATGGCTTCGTTAACGATCACTTGGTTGGCCGCGTGCTTCTGCGAGTTGGCATGCGAACAATCGATCATGATGCGGTCGGGAAGCTTCTGGGCGCGTAGGGTATCCAGCGCGCTTTCGACGCTCTCGGTGTCGAAATTCGGAAGCTTGCCGCCGCGCAGAATCACGTGGCAATCCTGATTGCCATTCGTTTCGACGATGGCCGTGTGGCCTTCCTTCGTCACGCTCAGAAAATGATGGCTCTCGCGCGCGGCGCGGATGGCGTCGATCGCGATGCGCACGTTACCGTCGGTACCGTTCTTGAAACCCACCGGGCAACTAAGGCCGCTGGCGAGTTGGCGGTGCGACTGGCTCTCGGTCGTTCGTGCGCCAATCGCGCCCCACACGATCAAGTCCGCGATGTATTGCGGCGTGATCATGTCGAGGAATTCGGTAGCGGACATGAGACCCATCTCCGCCAAATCGAGCAGCAGCTTACGCGCCCGCCGCAGGCCTTCGTTGATGTCGAAGCTTTCGTCGAGGTGCGGGTCGTTGATGAGCCCCTTCCAGCCGACCGTGGTGCGCGGCTTTTCGAAGTACACGCGCATCAGAGTAAGCAGTTGGCCGTCATACGGCGCGGCCATTTCCTTCAAGCGGCCGGCGTACTCTATGGCGGCGTCGACGTCGTGAATGGAGCAAGGCCCAACGACGACGGCAATGCGCCGGTCGCGGCCATGCAGCATATTGTGCAAGGCTTGCCGCGTTTCGGCGATCTTGCGCATGGATTCCTCCGAGGCCTTTAGGTCCGAGAGGAATCGATTTGGGGGGGTGAGTTCGTGGATGCCGCGGATGCGGACATCGTCTGTACGGATGGACATTCGTTGCGTTAGGTCTGGAATCCTCGATTTTACTAAGCTTCGAGGGCCTTCGCAGCTACACTATCGTTTGTGTTCACCCAACTGCTAGTGGTGCTTTGGGCCCAAGCGGCGCGCGTGGATAGCGTTACCGTGGACGCAAACTTGGCCCCACAACGCATTAGCCCCATACGCGCGGAAACACTCCGCGAGCGCCCGCAGTTGGGTTTGGTGGACGCCATGCGGGAGGAAGCCGGTGTGGAGCTGCAACGCACTTCCGCCTTCATGGGCGGCGTCTTCATACGCGGTTTGACCGGCAATAAGGTCGTGGTCTATCGCGATGGCGTCCGTTATTCGACCTCGGCTGGACGCGGCGGCGTGAGCACCTTTTTCAATTTGCTCGATCCCGGCGGTCTGGAGGAAGCGGAGATTCTGCGGGGACCGAACTCTTCGCAATACGGGAGCGACTCGCTCGGCGGTGTGCTGCATGTAATTTCGCGGCGGCCTTCGCCGAGCGGGGAGCTTGTCGAGTTCACGCCGTTCTATTCGAGCGCGTCGCACGCCTTCGGCGAAGGCGTTACTTGGGTCAACCGCCATCTCGTCTTGCGCGGCATGGGTCAGCGCGTGAATACCTTGCGAACGGGGCAGGGCATCGATTCACGCTCCGCATTGACGCGCTTCTTGGGCTTGCCTTCCGACCGCTACTACCGGCGGCTGCCCGATAGCGCTTTCACGCAGTATGGCGCCAGCGCTCACTTGTCGTGGCGCGGCTTCACGGCGCACTACGATCGCGATCAACAAGACGGCGCGAAGCGTACCGACCAGTTGCTTGGTGGCGATGGCGCACGGCTCGCTCGCGTGGACAACATCATGTCGGACTTCGCGTACCTTCGATACAACCGCGGCAAGTCGGCCTCGCTCGATTGGCTCAGCGGCGCCGTCTCCTACAACGCACAGCGCGAAGAGCGCGTGAATCAAGCGAACGCCACCGCGCCGGTGCAGAGGCAGTACGAACGCTTGCGCTCCTGGGGCGTGCAAGGCCAAGCCGCGAAGCGCATCTGGCGGCAGGACATCTTGGCCGGTAGCGAAGGCTACTTCGAGGAAATGCGAAGCCCGGCGCAAAACACGTTGCCGCGTATTCGCAATGGCGCGGCGTTTCAGCATTACGGCGTCTATTTCGAAGATCGCGCGGAGGTGTGGAATGGACTCCTGCGTATCAGTGGCGGCCTGCGTTGGGGCGGTGGCCGCTTTCGCGTGCCGGGGCTAGACGCGGTGGCGTCCAACGCCTGGAGCGGCCGCGTGGGAGGAGTCTTGCGCGCAATGAGTTGGGTGCAAGCGCACGCATACCTAAGCCGCGGATTTCGAGCGCCTTCGATGACGGATCTCGGCGCGCAAGGCTTGCAGGGCAACGGCGCCTTCGAAGCCCTGCCCGTAGGCCTGCGGCCGGAGTTCAGCGACAACGTCGATCTTGGTTTCCGTCTGCGAGGGAAGGGCATGGAATTTGAAAGCACCGTCTTCCGCTCCAAGATCCAGAATCTGATCGTGGCGAAGACGCTGCTACTACCGCAGGGCGCGGTAGGGCAATCGATCTCCGGCGAGCGCATCACCAGCCAGCGGGCCGACGGCGCGGTCTTCGTCGCCATCTCGACGCAGCCGGTTCAGGTGCGCGCCAATCAGGATCGCGGATTGTTTCGCGGCCTCGAACAGCGCTTTGAGGCCAAGCTCGGCGCCGCCTGGACATTCAGCGAAGGCTTCACTTGGCTACGCGCCGACGATCCCTCCAATGGTCAAGTGCCCAACTTGGAAGGCGCCTATCCGCCGCCAACGGGTCATCTGCGCCTGCGCTATAACCCAAGCGGCAAGCGCTATTGGATGGAACCGTACTGGACCGGGAACGCCCGCTTGAACCGCCTCAGCGAACTCGCGCTGAACGACCGCCGCGTTGGCGCCAATCGCACCCGCGCGCAAATCACTAACTTTTACAACAACAACCCTGCGCTCGCCGCCCTAACGGGGCTACCGTTGAACGAGGTCCTCCTTCGCGTGCCCGCTGCGCCGCTGTTCAGAGCGTTACCGGGCTACGGTCTCCTGGGCGTACGCGGCGGCTACTCTTTCAACGAACGCCTCAGCCTTTTCGCCGATCTCGGCAACCTCGCGGACAAGAGCCATCGCGGTATGACTTGGGGCGTGGATGGCGCGGGCCGTGGAGTATCCTTACAGCTTCGATGGAATTTCTAGCGAGGCTGGAAGACTACTTCGAGTTCCGCCAGCTCGGCACAAATTGGCGCACGGAGGCGCTGGCGGGCTTAACGACCTTCGTTACCATGGCCTACATTATCTTCGTGAATCCCGCGATCCTGGCGGAGACGGGAATGCCCGGCGCGGCCGTGACGATGGCTACCTGTCTTGGCGCTGGATTCGGCAGCATCTTGATGGGAGCGTGGGCGCGCTACCCGATCGCGCTCGCGCCGGGCATGGGCCTGAACGCGTATTTCACGTACGTCGTCGTGAAGGGCATGGGTGTCCCGTGGCAAGCGGCGCTGGGCGCGGTGTTCCTGTCGGGCGTAGCGTTCCTGCTATTGACGATGACGGGCCTGCGGCAAAAGATCGTCGAGGCGCTGCCAAAAGAATTGTACGCGGCGGTAGCCGTTGGCATCGGGCTCTTTATCGCATTTATCGGCCTTAAGAACGCCGGCATCGTAGTCTCCGATCCCGCCACGACAGTGGCCTTGGGTAACCTGCGGGCGCCCGGGACCGCGCTCGCCTGCGCCGGTCTACTCGCGACAGCGGCGCTCATGGCTTGGGGTGTGCGCGCCGCAATGTTGCTTGGAATCCTCGGCACTACGCTCGCGGGCGCGGCGCTAGGGTTGGTGCAATGGCGTTGGACCGCGCCGGACTTGGCGGCCATTCGCGCCACCGCGTTCGAACTCGATATCGCCAAGGTGCTGGAGATCGGATTGATCGAGATCGTCTTCGTCTTCTTGTTCGTCGACCTCTTCGACAACCTCGGAACCCTTGTCGCAGTGAGCAAGAAGGCCGGCCTCCTCGATTCCAGCCATCGCATCCCGCGCGTGGGACGCATCTTGACAGCGGACTCTCTGGCCACAATGTTCGGCGGCTTGATGGGCACCTCGACCGTGGTCAGTTACATCGAAAGCGCTTCGGGTGTGGCGGCCGGTGGCCGCAGCGGCGTTACCGCCATCGTGGCCGGCCTGCTCTTTCTGGCCGCCACCTTGGTTGCGCCCCTATTCGGCGTGATCCCCGCCGCCGCAACTGCGCCCGCTCTCGTACTGGTGGGAAGTTTGATGATTTCGCACTCCGCCGAGATCGACTGGGCTAACCCGGAAGCCGCTATCCCAGCTTTCCTGACGATCACGACGATTCCCCTGACCTTTAGCATCGCCAACGGACTTGCGATTGGATTTCTCGCCTATACCGTTTTGAAAGTTCTGCGCGGCAAGAGCGCTCAGGTCGGCTGGCTCGTCTACGTTTTGTCCATCTTGTTTCTCACGCGCTTCATCTACTTGGGTAAAGGCTAAGCATGCAGATCTTGAATTGGTTGTGGAGCGATCCCTTGCCGGTAGGGCGGATGGCTCCGCCGTTCTCCACCGTGGATCACACGGGCAAGCGCGTTTCGCTCCTGGAAATGCGGGGGAAGAACGTCATTCTGGTGTTCTATCCCGCCGACGACACCCCTGGTTGAACCAAGCAAGTCTGCGACATCCGGGACAACTGGTCCCTGGTGAAGCGGAAGAACGCCGTAGTCTACGGCGTGAACCCTGGGTCGCTGGAGAGCCACAAGAAATTCGCCGAAAAGAACCAATTGCCTTTTCCTCTGCTTGTCGACGAGGGACAAGCGATCGCGAAGCTATTCAACGCCAACGGACTTTTCGTGAAGCGAACGGTTTATCTCATCTCGCCCGATGGCAAGATTCTCTATGGGCGGCGGGGCATGCCGAGTCCTAGCGAAGTACTTCGATTCGCTGCCGCCTAAAGCGCTAATTGCGGAAACCGGAACGCCTTAGCCGCTTGCTCGAACGCATGCGCTAACTGCAAAACCTGAAAATCCGCCTGATGCCGGCCTACGATTTGCAGGCCAACAGGTAATCCGTCCGCCGTGAAGCCCGCGGGAACGGAGATCGCGGGATTGTGCAGCACAGAAATGTAGTAGCAAGCGCGCATCCAATCGATGTAGTCGCCAAGCTTCTTGCCATCGATCTCCGTTACATAGGGCTGGCCGATATCGAAGGCCGGCACCTGGGTCGCGGGTAGGATGAAGTACTCGTACTTCGAGAAAAACTCGCCCACGCGCTGAACTAACGCTGATTGCAACTGCATGGCCCGAGCGATCTCGGGGCCGCTGAGCTTCGCCCCTAGATCGATTTCCTCCAGCACCGTTGCCTTGATCTTGGAGCGGTCCTTCGCCGCGTGCTGGCGGTAGAAGTGCAGCGCGCGAAAGACACGGAACGCTTCATCGGCGCCGGAGAAATCCGGCTCGGCTTCTTCCACGATGCAGCCGAGATCGATGAAGCGCTTCCGTTGGGCCTCCACGACGGCCCGCGTGCGCGTATCGAAAGGCACGCCGCCGAGGTCTTTGTACCAAGCGACGCGCGTACCTTTGAAATTCCGGTCAAGAGGCCGCGCGAAGTGGGCGGGGTCCTCATGAATAGACAGCGGCGCGCGTTCATCCGGGCCCGCGATCGCGCTTAGAAAGAACGCGCAATCCGCGACATTTCGCGCCATCGGCCCAACGACGCTAATGGTGTTCCAGGCCGCCCCGGTAGGCAAGTTGGGCACGCGGCCCGGGGTAACGCGAAAGCCAACGACGCCGCAAAAACTGGCTGGATTGCGAAGCGAGCCGCCCGTATCGCTGCCGTCCGCCAATGGCAACATGCCCGTCGCCAGCGCGACCGCCGCGCCGCCGCTCGATCCTCCGCAGGTCTTCGTCAAATCATGCGGGTTCTTGGTGGCGCCGAAGACGGGGTTGAACGTTTGCGAGCCCGCGCCGAACTCAGGCGTGTTGGTTTTGCCGAGAGTAACGCCGCCCGCCTGCCGGATGCGTTCCACCAGGAGCGTGTCCGCCGTGGGGACGTGATTCGCGAAGAGCGGCGAGCCGTAGGTAGTCCGGATTCCTTGGGTGTCCTGCAGATCCTTATGCGCGACCGGGAGCCCGTGCAGCGGCCCGAGGAATTTGTTCTTCGCGGCCGCCTCGTCGCATTGCTTCGCGCGGTCCTTCGCGATCTCCGGCACAAGCGTAACGATAGCGTTCACCTGCGGGTTGACGCGCTCAATGTGCTTTAAATGCGCATCGAGCACTTCGCGTGCGCTGACTTTCTTTTTGCGCAGCAGCATCGAAAGCTCCCGCGCCGTGCGCAGACACAGATTGTTGGAAGCCGGAGTGGCAAGTAATGCGACGGCGCTGCGGCGAGTCATCCCCGCTATGTTACGCGATTAGCGCCGGCGTTTTGCGTATGCCGCAAGCCCCACCAGCGCGCCGCCGAAAAGCGCAAACGTGCTTGGCTCCGGCGTGGGCGTGAGGTCCAACTGGTAGGCCTTCACCTGGAAGGCAAGGTCGTTGGCGCCGGGAAGCGGATTGCCGCCGGCGGCGGGATTGGTAGAGCCGCTCCAGTCCATCGTGAAGGCGCCCGTCAGGGTCCATGCCTGCGTGAAATCTATCCCCTCGATGGAGAAATAGTTGATCAGGCGAATGTCGTCGATTGCGGGATTGTTGGACGTGGAAATCGTGAGCGGTTGCGGCATATTGCCAATCGATTGACCCGAGATTTGCCAATTGTTGAAGCTCAGGCTGCCAGCCGTTGGGCGCGGCGTTGCACCGGTGATGTCAGGATCGGGCGCCACCATGCGGACGATCAAGGCACGAATGTTGCCGAAGGACGCCGCGAACTGCGGAATGGCGTAGGTGACGCCGGTAACGGTGTCCGTGACGCTGATGTTCAAGAGTTTGAGTAAGTCGCCCGAGTAGCTCTCGCTGAAGGTATAGGTACGGCCCTTCACCCATGTAGGGACGTCGACACGCGCCGCGCTAAAGACAAAGTTGCCCGAGCCGTTCAGCGCGTTGATGCGAGCGTCTTGGGTCCCGTTAAAGCTGACTTCGAAACCAAACGACTCGTATGTGGTACCACCGGCCAGCGTGAATTGTGTATCCGTCGCGGACGCGGGTCCCGGTCCGGCATACATCTGCTCGTAAACAGGAGCAGCATAAGCGAGAGTACTGAGAAGAATTCCGAGTGAAGCCTTTAGGACCATTAAGGCCAGGATGTAGTACGAAACCTCGGCACACAATAGAACCTTGGTACTCGGGTGAACAGCTTAGGGCGTCGTTCAGCGATGGCGAAGCGCGACAATCCGGGTGTCCCGCGCGGAACCCGCCAGCACGTGAGTACGAAGCACCACTTCGAATCTGGCCCCGGCTTTTGGAGTTTTCCGCCAGTTGGCGCGGGCCGCAAGTTCCTTCGCGCTTTCCGGTGAAGCGATGAAGGCCCACGCCGCTTCCGTTCCTTCCATGTTGGTGCCCGCCAGCGTGAGTACTTTAGTATTGTTTCGGATGTGCAGTCCGACCAATGCGTAGGCTTCGCCCGAATAGCCGTGGCGCGGTTCGGTAACGTATTCCGCGGCTTCGCCCGCCCTTGGACTGCGGTTGCGAATGCCTCCGCGAGATTTTTCCAGGTCGTAGAAAGACTGAAAATTCATGTCCTGCTCGAAGAGGCTCGACCAAGGATTCGACTTCGATGATCCGACGAGAATCGCGTTGCCGGCCTCGATATCGCGCGGCGTCATTTGGCGCGGGAAACTTACCGTGAGCTTCCACCCATGCCGTTGCGCCAGCGCCGCGGCTTCACTCGCGATCAGCACGTCCGCGTACGTCGTGTAGGGGCGCGAAGCCACCACAAGCGCGCGCCGGCGGGTCACGTCATCCTTGCCGCTCCGGTTTATCACTTCGGCGGGGTAGCCAGGATCGAGATAGTCGTCCAAGCTGAGGTTTGCGCCCAGGTAGCCCTGCACCAGTCCGAAACTGGAATCTGGGGTGACAAGACGGACAGGCGCCTTATCGGCGAAAAGTGCCGCGAGGATCCACGACGCCTCTGGCGCCGCCGGGCGGCTGTTAGCGAGTTCGTGGGCATACCAGCCAGTCAACGCCGCCGCGGGTACCGCGGCGTAAGCAAGCCAGCGGCGGCGATCAGTAGGGGCCGCTTCTTGGGCCAGTGCGGGCGCTGCGTCCGCCCGTGCGCGGAACTGCGGGAGGTAACCGCCCTTGGGAATATCGACGATGAGCGCTTCCTCGCGCCCTTCATTTTGGAAGTACTCTTCTAGCCGGGCCCGCAGATGGCGAGCCTGGACCCGAACGATATTGTCTTCGCTCGGGCTGTAGTTCGCGGGCCGTTCAAACACCGCGCAACCGATTTGGTGCTCATTCAAAGCCTCGCCTGGCCGGTGCAGCGCGGACTCGCATACGTAAATCAGCAGGGCTCGCAGGCGTGGAGAGCGTTGAAACAATACACTACCCGCGATCCGCTGCGTTAACTGCCAGCGCGGATCCTGCTCTAAAGACCCACTTTGCGAGCTTTTTCCCTGTGAAAGCACAGTGAAACTCCGTTGATTCCCTTGATCGCTCTATTACATCACGATAGATTCCGCCCATGCTTCAAAATCTGGGCCGTGTCGCCGCCCTCTCCCTATTGACGCTGGCAAGCGCCTTCTCTGTTTATTCGCAAACCGCCACCGGCACCCTTGAGGGTCGCGTGGTTGACGCTTCGGGTGCGGTTGTTCCCGAAGCGCGCGTGCGGATCGTCTCAAGTCAAACGAGTTTCGAACAGGAACTCACCACAAACTCCGTTGGCGTCTTCGTCCGGCCCTTCCTGATTCCTGGCCTCTATCAAGTCACCGTCGAGAAGCAAGGCTTCCGGAAGTACTCCGAGAAGGATGTGCGGATCAACGTCCAGCAGACTGTCTCCATGGAGATCGCCCTTACCGTTGGCGAATCCAGCGCCACGGTGGAGGTTTTGGCGTCCAGCGCTCAACTGGCGACATCCTCCTCGACGGTATCGACCGTAATCGGCAACAAGGCCATCATGGACCTGCCCCTGAACGGGCGGAACCCCTTTGCCTTAGCGAGTTTGGTTCCGGGTGTCGTCCCAGGCGGCGGTTCGACTCCCTGGATCAGTGGCGGCCGCAATGCCTCCAGCGAGATCACCATCGACGGCACGTCGATCATCCTGCCGGAAAACAACGTCGGCATCAACACCATTGCCTACACACCTCCCGTGGATACCGTCCAAGAATTCTCGATTGTCACTAACGCCCTAGCCGCCGAGTACGGACGCACCGGTGGCGGCACCATCAACGTCTCCACCCGCAGCGGCGGCAACGAATTCCACGGCTCGGCCTTTAACTTCCTCCGCAATTCGAAGCTCGACTCAAACAACTTCTTTTCGAACCGCAACCGTACGCCCCTCGCGGCCTTCCAACGCAATCAGTTCGGCGGTACCTTGGGCGGGCCGATCGTGAAGAACAAAACCTTCTTCTTCTTGAGCGAGCAGAGCACCGTGACGCGAAACGCAAGTCTCTTCACCACTACCGTGCCGACCGCCGCTTGGTTGAACGGCGATTTCTCGACGCTCCGAACCGCCGCTGGCGCGGATATCACGATCTACGATCCCCTTACCGCGGCTAATGACGGCACTGGCAACTTTATCCGGCAGGCGTTTCCGGGCAACGTGATTCCCGCCGGGCGGATGGATCCGGTCGCCACGCGGGCCAAGGCCTTCTGGGTCGCGCCGAATCAAGCGCCAACGAACGTCAACACCAATGCGAACAATTTCTTCGCCGCCAGCAAGGCCGCATCTAGCAATCACCAGTTCGACACCCGCCTCGATCATAGTTTTAGCCAGAAGCTCACAATGTTCGGGCGCTTTTCCTACAACGTCAGCCAGAACTCGCCGGTGAACTTCTTCGGCAACGCGGGCACGCCTTCCGGTGACGGGCCGAGCCGCACGACGAACTACAACGCGACCTTGAACGCAAACTACACGATGAACCCGACGACGATCTTCAACGTGAACTACGGCTTCGGCCGTTTCAACAATCAGCGTTTCCCCTTCTCGAGCGGCTTCGATACCACCCAACTTGGTTTCCCGTCGGCGATTCGCGATCAGGCGGCGACTCAGAATCTGGAGTTCCCGCGTTTCGATATCGCGGGCGTGTCCTCGCTCGGACAGAACACGTTTACGTCTTTACGTTTTATTCCCTACTCCCACGTGATTGCCGGTTCCGGCACCAAGGTGTTGACGCGACACACGATTAAGGCCGGGGCCGAGTGGCGCAAGCTGTTCCTGAACTTCCTTCAGCTTGGCAATCCCGCCGGACAATACTCGTTCAATCAGGGCTTCACGCAAAGAAATCCCGTGCAAGCCGTCGCGACCCAAGGCTTCGGGCTGGCCAGCTTCCTTCTAGGGACCGCGGCCGGTGGCTCGATTTCGCACGATCCGATCCCCGCCAGTTCTAGCGTTTACTGGGGTACATACATCCAGGACGATTGGAAAATCTCGTCGCGCCTGACGATCAATCTCGGCCTGCGCTACGACGTCGACCTGCCGCGTACCGAACGGTACAACCGTTACAGCTTCTTCGACCTCAACGCCGCCTCTCCCATTGCCGGTCGCGTGGCGGCCTTCCCGAATTTGAAGGGCGCGATGCGCTTTGTGAACAACGACAACCGCTATCAGGTCCCGGTGGACCGGAATAACTTCAGCCCCCGCTTTGGCTTTGCCTTCAAGTTGAACGAAAAGACGGTGATGCGTGGCGCGTACGCGCTAATGTACGCGGGATCGATGATGCAGGCGGCGGGCTCCAGCGGTTCCGCCGGCATGGAAGGCTACCGCGGTTCGACTGGAATGCTGCCGACCCTCGACGGCGGGCGCACCGTCAACGCCTACCTTCGGAACCCTTATCCGAATGGCTTCAACTTGCCGCTCGGTTCGCCGGACGGGCCGAATAGCGGCGCCTCCACGAACATTGGCCTCGGCGTCGGCGAGAGCTTCTTCAACAATTGGATCAACCCCGTGATCCAGCAGTGGAACTTCAATTTGCAGCGGGAGTTACCCGGCAACATGGTGGTCGAAGCTGGATATCTTGCTTCCAAAGGGAACCACCTGGTGGACGGCGAAGGCTCGATGACGCACAATCAGTTGCCGGCCAGCTTTGGCGATCTCGGCAATGCGCTGAACGATCAGGTGCCGAATCCCTTCTTCGGCGTCATCACGAACCCGACGTCGCCCCTTTTCAATGCGAACGTCTCGCGCTCGCAACTGTTGCGCCCCTTCCCGCAATACACCTCCGTGAACGCATTCCGGAAGCCGCAAGCGAACTCTCTCTATCACGCGTTCACCCTGCGCGTCGAGAAGCGCTTCACCAGTGGCCTGGGTTTCCTCGCCAGCTACACCGGCGGCAAGCTGATCGACGACGCTTCGCAAACGGTCACCTTCCTCGGCCAGGCGGGCAACAAGCAAGACTTCTACAACCGCCGCGCCGAGCGTTCGATCTCGACCCAGGACATCAGCTCGCGCTTCGTCTTCAGCGCGAACTACGACCTGCCCTTCGGCAAGGGCCGCAAGATGCTCACGTCGATGCATCCCGCCGTCGAGGCTTTCGTCGGCGGCTGGCAAATGAACGGCATCTTGACGCTCTCCACGGGCACGCCCGTTCTGGTCACGCAGAACGTGAACAATACCGGTCTAGGCTCCGCGGGCCAGCGCCCCAACAACAACGGCACGTCGGGCAAGCGGACCGGCTTGACGCGCGACCAGCAAATCACCGGATGGTTCGACACAACGGTGTTCAGCTTCGCCCCCGCCTTCCGTTTCGGTAATGTCTCGCGCACGTCGCCCGACATCCGCAACCCTGGGCTCAGGACCATCGACTACTCATTATTCAAGAACTTCCGCTTCTTTGAAAAGGCGACGCTGCAGTTCCGGGCGGAGGCCTTCAATCTCACCAACACCGTAAACCTCGCCGCGCCCAACGCGCAGTTGGGCTCGGGTTCGACGGGCATCATCGGCGGAACCGCCGTGAGCCCCCGGCAAGTGCAGCTTGCGTTGCGCCTAAGCTTTTAGGCGCTCGGCCAAGGATCGGCGGCGCAACTATTTAGCGCCGCCGAGACCTGGCACAAACGAGTCGTACCATCCCGGACCCCAGTTTTTCTTGACAAAGCGCAGACGAAATGCCGGATCGCCCTACTGGTTCTCCATCGTCAGGGTTTCGCCTTCAATCTTGAACGTCGCGTGAAGTCTCACGTTGTTGGGAAGGCAGTCCAAATAAATGTTTCTCCCGTAGTACTCGCTCAAAAGCCGGCCCTCAAACTTGGCGCCCCGGATCTTGGAATGGCAAGGTCCATACGGCCAAAAGTAGATGTCGAACGCTTCGTTAGGCAGCCCAGCGCCATTGGATTGATTGGCCTCGTAGGTCCACGCACCCCGGTGGTTGGCCGTACGGGTCCCGGCTAGGGAACGCGCGCCGTTATCGCCGGGTTTCAGCACCAATTGACGAGCTACTCCGCTTATCGCGATGATCAGCACGATCAATAACGTGCTCGTCCGGGACCAGTCGCCCGTGGCAGGCGTGAGGTAGAATGCGCGTTCGCTTGCGCCGAACGAAGAGCGCGGCCGAAGGCTGAGCCAAAGCATCCACGTAAAGAGCACCCAGGGCAGCAACTTCAGTGGGAGATATTCCACGCGCCACCACGAAACCGCATCGGCCAGCAAAGGCGGTAGCGCGATCGCGATGCCCACGCGTCGTGTGCGAATGTCAAAAAGAAAAAGCAATCCGGCTATCGTCGCAACGCCAAGCAGGAACTGAAACAGCGGATAGGCGGCCAATAGTAGGTCGAGTTGCAAATTCCAGGGATGTGTATGCCAAGGCTGCTCGTAGAGCTCGGGAGGTATTTCGTACTCAAGAAGGCAGAGCTGCCGCAATCCCGCGCCGAAGCGCGCGAGAAACAAGATCGGGATGAAACCCCTAGGCGAGGCCAGGCGGTCGAGGAGTCGAATAACCCGCTAAAGTAACATGGCCCGCCTTGCGGCGGGCCATGCGGCTCTGTCCCTGTTCCTTCGCCTAGTCATTATGAAACGACCAACCCCTGACCTGAGACGCGGGTTACGCTGACGGT